>OCTX012254977.1_pt1 | contig 139388 bp, 214 predicted proteins | sample 1539691 | NCBI WGS metagenome assembly OCTX01 (sample SAMN02144231, study PRJEB22623) | gut metagenome | biome: sheep rumen | host: Ovis aries | place: New Zealand
TGATACCAGTTACTTCCATCCTTGTTCTTCTTTGACTTCTTTGATGTGTTCCATCAGCGCCTCGATCACTTCCGCTTCCGTTGTGTCGTTGTCCTCACAAATCTTCTCGATTTCCCTTGCCTCAACATCATATGCCGTCAATCTTGTCATGCTGCTTTCTCCTTTCCGTCACCAAATGGTGTTAAATGTGTCGCTATAGTTCGTATAAATCATTCCATCCCACTCAAGCCCTTTTTCCGTCTTTATGGGCTTCTTTGTTGTGCAGTGGAATGCGTGTCTGCCTGTGTCCTCAAGTACAGAGTTCCGTACATAGCCGATTGCTTCTCTCTGATTCCTTGCGACCGTCTCCATCTGATGCAGATAAGCGTGTCCATTGCTTTTGATGATAAAGTAGACAGTGTAGTCTCTCATTCCCCATCACCTCACTTCCATCAGATCATCGACTTCCTCGCATAGGTCGCATTTCCGTTCCTCGGAAGCATCCGCTGCGTATTTATCGATAATCTTGAGTCGTTCCCCTCTGCTCCTCAGTTCTTCGTAGCAGTATTTACAAATATGCATCCTCATTCCTGTCCGCTCCTTTTGGTGGTTCATTCCCTTGATTCTTCTTTATCTTACCACCTATTAGGTAGTATGTCAAGAACGAATATAAGACCAGGTTCTAACGATATTCTGTCATTCCGTCAAAGTTGATGTATCTCGGATTTCCCACAATCCTGTCATCTGTGATCTCTTCCGTTCCCTCGTCCGACATGATGACGGCAATTCCATCGCCTGTCATCCAGTCCTCGACTCCGTAGAAGTACCACTCATTATTTCCGTCAAACCAGTAGACGGTATCTGATTCCGCATCAACCTCTGTCACGATTCCGACATTGGGATACAGAGCCGGGGCTTCTGCCCCTCTTACTCCGATTCCTGTTGTTCCGATAATTCCCATCATTCCGATGACTGCTAAAAGTTTCATTCCATCCTCCTTATTTGAATTCCGCTCTCAGGTTTCCGATGAACATCTCCGTTCCTCTTTCCGTGGGGACTCCGTAGTAGAATCCTACGACCTCAGTGGCGATGAAGTCATCACCATTCCACTCATCGCAGACGATGAAAGTCATGTCCGCTTCCTCCGAATAGCAAGCTACATATTCCTTCCTCATTCCTTTACCTTCCTTTCGTTCTTTGGTTAGGTTGATAGCCTCGACCCAACCCTCTAAGCTGATTCCCTAGAGGGCTGATCCGATTCCATCACTCCTTTCAGTCCGTCCATTCCGCATATCTGATGTACATGTGTTGCTTGTATTCCGTTCCGCCCGTCCCCCAAATATCACTCAGATATGCTCCACCTCGGATGAAGCCCTTTGTTGTTTCCGCAAGAAATGAAATCCATACATCCATATCCTCAGTTTCGCCGTATTTGTTCCATGCTCGGCAGTTCATTGCGGTTCTTGCTTCCGCCTTGAGGATTTCCACAAGGCTTTCGTCCTCATTCCTCAAAGCCTCGTTCACTGCGTATTCCGCCCAATCCTTTGCGGACATCTCGTCCTCTTTTTCCGCTGCGATCACGGCTTTCGCCATATCCAGTTTTTCCAGTGTGTACAGTTTCCGATAATCCTTGTCTAACTTGACTTTCATTCCCTTATTCCTCCTCTTGTTAGTGGGGTTAATTCCTTGCTTCCCCTTTATCTTACACCCTGTCAAGTGGATTGTCAACACCTAATTCCGTTCCGCAACTCTTTTCCGATGACGGATCTTGCCTTATTCCATTCCGTTTTCAGTCCCTGGAATTCCTCTTCTGTCATAGGGAATGCATGTCTGTATTCCTCAAAATCATAGTCAAGGACTTCGATTCCGCTGAAGAAGTATCGTGCGACTTCCTCGCCGTTTTCCATCCTGTAAATGAAAACCTTGTTCTTTGTTTCCGCCAGACGGAAGACATATCCTGTCATTCCCTTCGGCTTTTTCCTTGCCTCTTCTAGCATTCTCTTGATATCCATTCCTCCGTCTCCTTTCCGCCTGTCGGCTTATCAGTGACCCTCATTCCTCCATATGAGAGCCACTCATAAAACGGCAAGTTAGAATGTAAATTCCGTGAAGACCTTCTTCGTTCCCTTGAAGAAGCGTTCCGCATTGACATCGCTCCACTTATAGCACGAATACGTCTTGCTGCTTCTGTCATATTCCCCTCGGACGTACACTTGCGACTCCTTGGGGAATTCGATTTCCTTAACCGTGAACATCTCGCCCTTCTTCAATTCCTTTACTGTCATGATTCCGCTCCTTTCAGTGGCGCTTCCTTTGATTCCTCTTTATCTTACCACCTAGCCGGGTATATGTCAAGCCTGTTTTTCATTCCGTCCCTTCTGATTTTCCAATAAGATACGGACGGCTTCCGCCATGTCTTCCAAAGCCTCATCATACTGATGCGTCACTAAAGGATCACATCCGCCGTCCTCGATTCCACACTCTTCCTGTAAAGAGATAAGGACATCTGTCATGGCTGATTCCACCGCTTCATAGACCCTCTGATAAAAATCCTTCATTCCGATTCCCTCCTGTTTGCTTGTCTATCGGTTCATTCCGACACCTGAAAGCCTCCTTCCTTCAGATGCCGTCTATGAGCCTATATGCATTCCATCTCTATATGCGCTTCCGGGTATTCTTCACGGACATCGTCACGGATGTCTTTAGGGCAGTTTCCAAGCCAACTCCCATTGACTTCGTTACCGTCTACCGTAATGTATCCGTAAAACTGTCCACAACACGGACCATAAACTCTAACCTTCACTTCCATCTCTATTCCTCCTCTATTCTATCTATGAGGCGGTTAACCTCTTGCCAGTCATTGCTGCTTATAGCCCTAATGAGGGCTTCTGTGAGGGCTTCCATCAAAGCCCCCACACCGACACCATTTTATCAAGTGCCTTTGCATTCTGTTCGGAATCATCGCCGATGTGGTCATAAAGCCACGTCAAAGCAGAAACGATATCCCAATATTTTATGAGGCAAATATCGTTTCCCTCACAGATAAGAACATGCTCACCCCTTTCGACGTCAAAATCGACATCCCAAAAGCAATGATGGTCGCATACTATCTCTTGAAGCTTTTCTTTGACTGTCATGTCTATACCTCCAAATCACCTGTCTACATTGTCATTTCGTGTCAGACAGCGGATCTTCAGACCTCACCATCCAACAGAGATAGGGCGGTGTTACTTTGATGTGTACGCCTATAGCGCACCGCCCTGTATATTCAGTGGATTTCACAAACAATCAGTTTGTGGTTGTCGCTCCAACATTCATTGCAAGTACCGCAATCCTCACATCTGCACTCATGGAATTCAACACCCTCTGCTTTCATCCTGTCGATAGTATCCCTGTCGTAGGCAGTGTAGATGTTATACTTCTGACTCATTGCAACCAATTCGGGCTTTGTGTCATCCCAAATGGAAGCACGGATTTTGAAGTTATCCGGGATTGCCTCTCCTTCAAAGTAAGGCAGACTTTTTGTATACGCCATAAAGATAACATTGTTGAAACCGTCTGCTTTGACCTGTCTAGCAATGGCAAGCCATTTCATAGCATAAGCCTTGCTATAGAAGTCACCGCTTTCATGGATCCTTACCACTACCCTATCGGCGGAACGCCATGACTTGATTTCGGCGTTCTCTTCAATTGTCTGTACCATGTCATGCACGAACGACAATTTGAACGTTCTAGCAAGGTTGTCTTCACGAGCGGGGAGACATCCGGGATAGGCAGACTCTGCCTTGCAAGCGTAGCAGTCATGACTGCAGTGAGCCGTACGGAACGGGCAAGTCTTGCGTGCGGGTAAATTCCAAACAAGGAATTTTGTCTGCTTGCAAGCTTTCAACTTGCGATTGCCTTTCGATAGTCTGACTGCCATGTACTTGTAAACAAGTCTTCTAATGAAGACTCTCATAGTGCCAAAGACTTTGGCAAATCCTTTAAGCACCCTATTGCAGAATGCCCTTAAATTGCGTAAACTCATTTTAACCCTCCAGTTTGTGTGGTTGTGTAGTTGCTTTGTAACTATCTGTATCATACACCACTTATTGAGTGGTGTCAACAACATTTTCAAAAAAGTTTTCAGTGCCGTGTCAGTGGCTTTCGTCATCTGACAATACGTATCATATACCCTTGCAAGTGGCTTTTCAAGTAGTAATGTTGCACAATGTTGTTTGTACACATTGCACAATACTCTTTTCGTTTATATAGTAGAAACACAACAAAAAGCGCACTCTGAAAAGTGCGAAAAAGCCTTTAAACATCACGTTTTTCGGGCTTTTGAAAGTGTGTTTTTGGATGTGTTTGTACCTATATAGGCGAAAAAACAAAAGACATAAACGCTTTAGCGCTTTAGCCTGGAAAAGCGTATCGCAGATCTGCAAATCACTTTATTGCTTTAAAGTGTCATATCGCCCGGTGATCAAGTAGGTTTATCGCTTTAACGTGCTAAACCGGGAACCCCGGCTCTGCTTCATCTCTTTAGCGCACTAAAGTCTAGTGATCAGCTAGGCGAATTAAATATTATCAATTATAGCAGCATATTTTATTTTATCTGACAATAAAGCCTTTAAAGAATAAATTGTGTCTATTTCAGGCACAACTATACAAATTTTAACACAATTTTGTTAGGTGGTACTAACTGCCTGTTTTGACGGCAAAAACCACTGTAAATTTTGACCGTTTTTTGAGTCAATATTAAATTTTGCCTACTTGACTTGATCTATTTTAATTGTCAAGCGTTAAATTCATAACAAACTATATGTCTTTTTTGACTTAAATGTCAAGTATACTTGACGAAAACATGCACGAAATAGGTCATTTTTGACCAAATTCGCTGTGAGAAGTTTTCAGATTTTTTAGCGTACATTTATACGTGTGCCGATATTTGAGACGCTCATAGCCCGTCTGTCAATTTAACGATTTTTGCACTATTGTCTGATAATTTAATCTTATGAGCCTTTATTGTGTACGTTTTCGTCACTCTTTAAAGTTTTGTTAACTATTTATGGCTTTAACGTAAAATTGTTTTGTGCAAATCGCCAGGACCTGTAAAGCCCTATTTTATCGGCTTTTTCGGGCTTGAGCCTCTGATTGAGTCGGATCTTATTGTGCATTTTGACGGTGTCTATGAGCAGCTAATTGTTACGAAATTGTTAATACTGCTGCTATTTTGTTAATTTTGTCTCTAAACCGTGAACGTAGTTTTTGAAACTACATGTAGTAGTAATTCGGTATACATTGTTATTGATTAGTTAGCATTAGATTAGATTGCGCTCTATTCAATTTGCTTAAATTGGATAGTGTGCTATTTGATTTGATGATATTTGATTTTGTGGAATATGATTTTGTGTGATGGGATGGAGGGGGATAGCCTCAAACGCATTTATATTTTATACAAAGTAGTTTCGAATACTACATATAGTAGTCAATATGACTATATCACTCTATTTTGTGTTATCTGTGATACTTTGAATAGAACAGTACGGGGGGATCCCCCTCAGATAGAACGCTTGTTCGATTTTACGCTTTTGGTGGAAGTGTAAAACCCAGTAAACCGATAGGTTTTAGCACTTTACCACTGGGGTGCTTTACAACGCTAAAGCGTCGAGGATCAGCCCCCGGAGACTCACGATACCATTTCTCCAACCCCTCTATTTTTCATAACTCTCCCCCTCTACTCTCCCACTCTCACATTCTCCATCAAACACTCCAACACCCCAAAATCGCCAAAATCCTTTAAAATCACGGGAAAATTCCAGCGCAAAATCTGCTTAAAATCTTTCAAAAATTGCGGGATTTTTTGCGGAAAATGCTGCGTTTTTCACGAAAAAACCAGAGTATTTTAAAGATTTTTAGCTAATAAACATGTTTAAACAAGTTAAAAACTTTTAATTTTACTGGGAATTTTGTAGAAAACCTGACAAAACTTTACGGTTTTTGCCAATAATGTTAAAGTTTTAACAATGAATATTCGTGGATTGTCTGCCTCTAAAGCATCAAGAACCCTCTTTGTTTTGACAGGCTTTAGCCTACTTTTAAAATCTCAACCTTCCAGTTGTCGATAACTTTCAGTGTGGGGCAAAAGTAAAGGTAGTCATGGGGTCAGCCTGTAAAGAAAAAATCTGTTCTGCTTTAAAGGTTGTTCACAACATTAATGGCTATTCATATCTTACAAGTAGTCGTTTGCTTCTGGCTTTTCTTGCTTATTTTAAAATTACGACTTACGTCGTTTTTTATTTTAGTGGCAGAGAACTCTAAGTCACAATTTGTTTTGCACTCTCCTTAATTATAATGGCGTTAGCCAAAATTTAACATCTTAGCCTATAAGATATCGATAGCTTACCGTGTAGGGATAACGCTCAGGTCTCGACATGTTCGTAAACTTATAAGTTGTCGTTACTTATAGGTTGTGGTTTTTAAATGATGACTAACGTCATCTTTTTTTGTTTACTGGCAAAACAATGAAATTGTTTTTTTTATATCTCAGCCTACACGTTTTCTATACCCGTCACTTTTGTCGATACATAAACGACTGAGAATTTTATCTTAGTGGCGTCGACAACGTTCAATTTATCCTTTCCCTTTATATATTTACTAGAGAGACACCCAATTAAGCCCATAAATAAAGGCTTTTTTTTGAAAAATATTGCTTTTTTCTAAAACAAAAGCAATTTTTTTTAAAACGCCTATCTAATAGCAGGGTGTTTTGGGTACTGCCTACGGCAGAGGACACCTGTTTTTGCGTTCATTTTTTAAAAGTTTTTCAGAAGTAATAAATAGACAGATAAAACAGAAAGGGGGAATTGTTTGAATGAAGTAAGTGCCTGTAAATATTATGTAGTTGACTCAATCATGGGTAGTGGCAAAACAAGCAGCGCAATCAATTACATCAACTCACTGCCAGACTCTTACCACTTTATGTTTGTTGCCCCCTACCTTTCAGAAGTTGACAGGATTGTTGAGTCGTGTTGGGGAAAGAATGTATCACAGCCATTCTACAAAGAGGGGCGAAAGCTAAATGGGCTTTATGATTTACTGGAACAAGGGAAAAATGTCATAACGACACATCAGTTATTTTCAAAGCTTGGAGATAAGGGTATTGAATCAATCAAGTCATTTGGTTACATCTGTTTTATTGACGAGACACTAGACTGTGTCAACTCGTATGATGGGGACGATGAACTTAACTCATATGATACGGCTGGTCTTTTAAAGGCATATGTTGATGTTGACGAGGATACCGGGCTTGTGAAGTGGCGAAATCCAAATTACTGGGGTAGATTTGCAACAGAAAAAGAATTGGCGGACAACAACGAACTAGCCTACTACAACGATAACGTGCTGATTAAGATTTTTCCTTTAAAGGTATTGACCTGTTTTAAAGAGTTGTACGTTTTGACATACCTGTTTGAGGGTTCTTTTATGTCGTGTTATTTCAAGTACTTTGGTCTAGAATATACAAATCTTTATGTTACTGGCGATAACATAACAAACTTTACTTTTACTGGCGACAAAGACAAAGAAAGCAAACCAAAGAAAAACTACAGAGATTTAATTCATATTTTACATAACGACAAGATGAATGATGTGGGTTGGGATAACTATAGTCTTTCCTACAGTTGGTTTAAGCGCAATTCAGATAGCAACGACATAGAGAAGCTAAAAAGCAACTTACTCAATTATTTTCAAAATATTTGTAAAGCTAAATCTTCAAAGTGTTTGTGGGCAGCATTTAAACAGTCGAGAGAAAAGCTGACGGGTAAAGGCTATTCAAAGGGATATATTGTCCCAAACACAAGGGCGACGAACGATTATGCTGACAGAGACGTTGTTGCTTATGTCGTTAACAGATTTGTCAATACAAATATATCCAACTTCTTTAAGAGTAAAGGCATTGAGCCAAACGAAGATTTGTTTGCTCTGTCAGAAATGATCCAGTGTATTTGGCGATCCGCTATTCGTAACGATAAACCAATAACACTATATATCCCATCTCGTCGCATGAGGGCGTTACTTGAAAACTGGATTGAAGAAAATTCGTGCGATGATTGATTTTTCTTTTAAAGGAATTTTGTAAATTTTGTTTTTCTTTTGAGAAGTAAATAGTAGGTGAAACAATGAAATCAAAAAAGTATAACTGGAAACTTCATAACAAGACTGTCAAACATCCTTATACAGGTAGCAAGGCAATTGACAGGACTTGTCGTTGTCACGGAAGTTGCGACTGGTGTCGTGACAACAGGCAGTATCAATCAAATAAGAAGTTGAGAGAGATGAAACAAAAGTTAGAGGAGTATTTAGAGGAAATTAGTGGAGGTGATAGAAGTGACGGTTCATGAGTTAACAGAGTTACTTAAGGGTTTTGAACCAAACGCAACGGTAATGAGACAGACAAGCGATTGGGCTTGTTGTTACAAACTTGAGGATGTTGCAACATATGACGACGACGATCAGATTGTATTTTTAGAATTCGATGACCAAGATGACTGTGAAAATGAAGACGATTGCAACAGTAAAGATTTAAATAATAAAAATACGACAACAAAAGGTGTTTTTAATAGAAGGTTTTTGAAAGAGGCGATAATTCAGTGTTGCGAGGATATCAAAAATAGTGTTGATGAGATTGTTGACGACATTGATAAGTTAAATGATCTTGATGTCACAATTAGTTGTACAAACAATGAATGCCCGGTCATTCGTGTTTATAAAGGATACGATAAATTTATTACTATTAATGACAAGATGACGAGGGCGCTATTAAATGAGTAATAATATAACCATTGGTTTATGTATTTAGAGGAATGGTATGGAAAAACTAAATGAATCAGACTTCACTAAGATATTAGACGAGGAGAAAATATGAGTCATTATGCGGTATTAGTAATTCACAAAGAAGACCAAGATATAGAAGAACTTCTTGCGCCATACAGTGAACATTTAGAAGTAGAACCCTATCTTAAGTATACGGTTGATGAAGCCATAGCCTATATAAAAGAACACTATGTCACCTATAATGATTATCTTAAGGAGTATACAGACAGACAATTAATTGACTGGTTTGCTGAGAATAAGGGATTGTTGATTAAACAAGGTGGTCTGTACTCTACATATAATCCAAACTCTAAATGGGATTGGTATCAGATAGGTGGCAGATTTGGTGACGGATTAGAACTTACGGATGAGGGTATTGATGAAGCAATTAAATCTTATGATCATGGCTGGTTTGGTCAAGCCTCTAAAGAGAAACAGATTGAATATGTAAAATATGCAGATTCTGCTCCTATTAAGTACATCAAGTGGTTCACTACCATCTCTCAAGAAGAAAAAGACGAATTGAGGTGTTGGTGGGAAATCAATGTTGAGGGCGATGAACTTAGAAACGGAGAAGAGAAAGATAAATATTTTTTCTGGAATCCAGACTGGTATAAACGAAGATATGGAGATGTAGACACTTACATCAAACTCATCCAGACTACTAGATTTTTCGCAGTTCTAACACCAGACGGCGAATGGCATGAACCGTCAAAGATGGGTTGGTTTGCCTGTACGGATGGTGAACCCGAGGATGAACTTAAATGGGATTTGGAATTTTATGACAGATTCATTAAGCCAAATCTTGATAGTGATTTAATCTGTACTATTGTTGATTGTCATATTTAAAAGGAGAATAATTTGGAACAAGCTATTGAAAAACTTTGCGAGAAATTTGGCGTAACAGCAAACTATTTGGTAGATGAACTTCGCAGATATTATACAACGATGGACAAGATTGGTCTGGCGTTTTGGATCACTGCTTTAGTATTAGCGGTTGTTATTCTTGTTATGGGTTCAAAAAAAAGATGGTTTGATTTAAATAGTTGGCTAGGAATGATATTAACTCTTGTAACTGGAGTCATATTAGTTTTAGGAATTGTTATAACTCTTTATATGGTTATTGATTTAGTGGGTTGGTATGTATCTCCTATTTCAAAAACTATTGAATTATTAACGAGGTAAATATATGAAGTATCAAGATGTGGGAAATAACGGTGATAAATGAATAAAGAATTAAGGATTAAGTTGTTAAAACAAGCCTGTGAAGACATTAAAAATAATGCCGATGATATTATTGGCGGTACTCAATATGATAAAAGTTTGAGTGTGGAGATTAATTTTTACGATGAAGAATTTCCTACTATAACTATTAACAAAGAATTTCCAGTTACTTTTTCAGATGAGATCGCCAACCATATATTAGAGAAAGGATTTGATTGATGAAACTTAAAGACATTGCTGATATGACAGATTATCTTGAAAACAGATGTTATTGCCCTTATGAGATTTATGATATGACTGGATTCTTTTACGAACTCTTCTATCCAGACACAGAATGTAAATTACTTTTTAGTGGCAGCAGAGGTGCAATTCATGGAGTATTTGTGACTGTAATTTCTGAATATAACAGAGAAGAAATAATCTATATTGAGATCACAGATGACAAAGTAGATGATTGTATTCGCCTAGACAATACAGAAAATAATAGAGAGCAAATTGAGAAGTTTATGAATGGACAGATTGACAAAATGTCAATTGATGAATATGAATCAACAAAAACAAAAGAATCTTTAGAAAATATAATGTCGGTTGCAGATGCGGTTTGCATTTCTTAAAGGAGTAAAGAATATGAAATATCAAGTGAGAAAAGGTTGTTATGAAACAAATAGTTCAAGTATGCATTCTCTCATTATTACAAAGAAGAATGAAAATGTTCGGATGGCACAGGAAGAAATCCGTGATGAGTTTTACCTTAATGAAGAATGGTATAAGGAACGTCATAAGGATGACGAAAAAGAAGTTATAGAGATAGACCCTTGGGAAAATAGTTTTGGTCGTTCGCCTTTTACAGTACTCTCCTCTTTTAAAGATAAACTATCATATGCAATTGCAGAATATTGTGGCGATAATTATAGCATTAAGTCATATGTAGAATCTGAAAAAAGGTTTAACGAAGTATTTGTTCCTCTCCTTATTAAACTTATTGGTTGTGATGAAATTGAATACGACAAAACTAGCACTAATTCATTTGAAATTTATACCGATGTTGATGGTGAATATCTTGATGAAGCAGAAGAAGTACCATATAACAAACTTGTCCATAGAGACGATTGGGAACATGGAGAGCCATATTATGAATCGTATGATGTTGATGGCAGACCAATTGAAAAGGTATATTTTGACGTGCCTGATTTTGGATCTATTGACCATCAAAGCAGTGGTTTGCTTAGAGGATTTTTAGAAGACAATAATCTTTCATTAGAAGATTTTCTTGTTAGAGAAGATGTTGTAGTAATTATTGATGGTGATGAATATTGTGAACTTGATAATTTAATTGATTGTGGATTAATTGGAAAAAATTCTATCGTTCTCAGATATCCAAGAGATATGTCTTACGATAGTTATGTTTATGATGGAAACAGAAATGAAGAAACAGATTAGATTCGGAGTTTTTGAAACAAACTCAAGCAGTGTTAATACGCTTATGATTATGTCAGCCAAAGAGTATAAAGACTTTATGGAGAAATGGGATGACCCAGATTGGTTTTGGGATAGATATGAAGATCGTTGGGTCTATTATAAAGATAGATTAAATGAAGAATATAGGTATAGTGTTAACCCTTGTGAAACCGATTATTGGAACTATTACGAAAAAGAGACCGCAACATACACGACAGAACATGGAGATGAAATTGTCGCAGTGTCTATTTATGGGTATAACGGATGAGCATTAAATATAAGCATGGAACAGTTACAAAACTCCCAGATGATTTAAACCCAAACGCATTGATACGTAAAAAGATACAAAAAGAATATGCGACCAAATGTCCTTTTTGTAATAGCACTAATTTATATACATCAAGTTTTGAAAGTGAATTTAGGAATCTGTCTGGCAAGTGGTGGAGATTCTGGGATACCAATTGGTGTGAGCGTTTGAGATGTAAATGTTATAAATGTAATGCAGAGTGGAAGTCGCCTTGGTATCCGCAAGATTTGAAAGTGGAATCTAAAGAAGATATTGATGTAGAGGATTTTATAGAGCAACTGGGTGTAGAAAGTAAAGAATGAAAAAACAAATTAGATTTAGTGTCTTTGAAACTAATAGCAGTATGATACACACTCTTCAGATAATGAGCAAAGCAGATTACGACAAATTTATGGAATATGAGGAAAACGATGACTGGGTTTGGGACAGATGCGATGAGGTTTGGCTAAATAAAAACGATTATGATGACGGCGAATTAGATGATTGTGATGATTCGTTTTTTGACGAAGAGGCAGATTATGAAATTCAGGAATTTACAACAGAACACGGTGATGTAGTTGTGGCGATTAGCAGAGCAAAAGAGGATTATTAATTCATAAGGAGAAAAATGAAAAAATTAGCTAGTTATAAGAACGGAAACACATATACCACGATTTATGATGACGGGACTAAAACGCATTTTACAAAGGATGATGAATTCAAATTTGACTTTCCTGAGTCGCACGATATTAGCATCAGCCAGTGTTGTGACAATGGTTGTGAGTGGTGTTATTATGGATGCTCTCCTACTGGCAAACACGGTAAGTTAACTGGTTGGAAATTCTTTGATTCAATGCGCCCATATACAGAGATTGCTATTAACCTTCAGTCCCCATTAAATCCAGAACTCTTTGTGTTCTTAAAAGAGATGCGTGAAAGAAATATTATTGTAAATGTGACAATCAATCAAAATCATTTCATGGACGACAGTATGTTGGCTTTGATTTACCATCTTGAAAAGCATGGTCTTATTAAAGGTATTGGTGTTTCTCTTACAAATCCTACACAAGACGATTTTATTGAAACAGTTAAAGAATTTCCCAATACCGTAATCCATGTTATTGCAGGAATTACGCCTTGGGAAGATATCCAATATCTTATGGGGCATGGTTTAAAACTTCTTATCCTTGGATATAAGAAAACTGGTAGGGGTAAAAAATATTATGATGGTATGTTTATACCTATCATTACTCAGATGAAATATCTTGAGGGTGGACTTGATGAGGTTATCAATGGGTTTAAGGTTGTGAGTTTTGACAATCTTGCAATTGAACAGTTGCATATCAAAGACAGACTTAGCGATAAAGAGTGGGAAACTTTTTATGGCGGCGATGACGGAACGGTAACCTTCTTTATCGATCTTGTTAAGGGCGTGTTTGCAAGAAATAGTTTGTCCCAAATTACATATCCTATTGGGGACAAAACTATAGATGAGATGTTTAAGATTATAAAAGATGAGGTGGTGGCTTGAAGAAAATTGTATGTGGCGTATTTGGTACTATTTATTATGCACAAATTTTAAAGAATGGTTTAATGTCTGACAAAAATAGAGAGAATGTAACAGACGATGCTTTGCTTGCCGTTCTTCAGCATATTATGTGCATGGATGAGTATAGAGAGCGTGACGGTTTTAGTGGTTATGAATATAAGGTTGGTGGCAAGCATATAAACCTTGTTGCTTATGATAAAAGTAAATATGAATTGATTAAAAAAGAAAATGGGGATAACCATAATGGAGAGACTTGATTTATCCAAGGAATGGATACCAGTAACAGATGAATTGCCAAAAGAAGAGGGATGGTATCTTATATCTGTAGACCCATATTACATGCCACCAAATTGTGATTTAATAGACCATTTGTATTGGAATGGCAAAGATTGGATATATGAGTCTTTTGAGGGTACGAAATTATGCAATGAAATACTTGATCCTAAAGAATGCCCGGTCATTGCGTGGATGCCACTTCCAAAACCTTATCTTGTATGGGATAACAAAACAAATCAAAGGGCAAAGCCTGTCTAAATAATTCTAAAACATTTCGTGTAAAAATCCAAAACATAATCAGAAGTAATATATAGAGAGTATTGATTAACCCAAACAGAGAGGAGAAAAATGAAACTTATGGTGCTTGTTAACTCTTTTACACAGAACATTAATCTGGTTGGTTCGATTGTTAACACTGATGATTTCAAGGATAATTTTGTTGACAAGATCCTTGATATTAGAGATGAAATTTATGATAAATTTCACGACTTCCCAATTATTGGCGTATCGGTAAATACCTACAATTGGATGAAGAGACTTTTTGGTAATGAGATTACTTTTCTTGAAACTGTAGATAAAACGATTTTTTGGTGTTGCGAACTTAGAAGAATTGATATGCGTGATGGGTTGTTTGATTTTTATGTGGAAGAATGAGGTGTGATATATGATGAATCTTTTGTCTTATGATGAATTTAATATGGTTATGACTGGTATTGTAAATGAAATTAGATTTCAGGACAAGATTTATGATGCAGTGAGGGGTATCGGCGCTGATGGTGAATATTTCAGAAATACTCCTACAGTTGATACGACACTTATGCTGCTTAATAGAATTTTTAAAGATGATTCTGAATACCCACTTATTGATTATTGGGTATATGAACTTGATTGTGGAGATAATTGGATTTCGGGTAGTGTAACGGATGACGATGGAAATGATGTTAAACTTGGCACTATATCCGATTTATATGATGAACTTACAAAACAGTATGCAAACAAAGAACAGGAGTAAGCTATATGATTTATTTTGATGATGAAGAAGTAAAAGTTATTAAGAAAATGATTGAACACTATGATTCTTATGATAGTAGTGAGATTATTCCTCGTGAGTGTGCTGAACTTATTGGTGTCATTCGCTTCAAGGTTGAGTCTGAAAAAGTATATAATTTTGAAGAACTTGAAGACACCGGGGATGGTGTTGCTGAATAAGTGAATATGGACTCAAGATAAGGAATATCAGTGCTGGAATACTGTACGACTATAATCTTGGGTTGCGTGAATATTTAACTTACACTGATGCCATGTTAAACAACAGCCTGTTTCTTTATTATATGAAGGATCATGGATTAGATGTTTACAAAGGCGAATCTACTAGGTCAATTATTTGTCTTTCATTTGATTTTGGAAGCCGTTCTTACGAAGACGAGTACAAGAGACTTACAAGGTTGATTGACAAAGCGACCGAAGAAGACAACAACGATTTGGTGGATCGCCTTAAAAATAAACTTGCATTTGTAGAAGCTAATAAAGAAAAATATGCCCCAATGTCTAGAGATGATATTAGAACAAAATACTACAAAGAGGGCGTTGATATTTTATGGGAAACCAAGAATAAAGACGGAACAGTAAAATATTCTCAGAAAATCCATTATAAAATGTTGTTCAGAACCCCGGCAAAAGCCAAGATTGGCTCTGTAATGTTTATTGACGATAGGCTATATGATAGGGCGTACAAATGGCTAACAATGGGGCTGGGTAAGAAGATGCCAGTCCATAACGCAAAGATTGTGGAGATGTCTGCCTATGCCCCACTCACTACATCGACGATTATTGACAGACTGTATATTGATGTTGATGATATACTGTTTGTTTCTGACGTAGATAGTTTTTATACTACAATGGCAAACATCGTTCGTGCTGAAGACTATACAGATAGCAATGGCGAGACAAAGAAAATGTGCGTTGTTGATAGGGAAAAGACGGACGTTAAAAATACTTTATTTGATGGACAGGGGCTAATTGAATCTTCTATTCTACCTTCTTATGTTAATGGCATGGTGTTGTTAAGAAATCATTTCTTTAAGGCATGTTTTTTCAGAACCCATATTCAGAAGTTTTTTAGAGACTGGTGTGAAGAAAACGGTTACAACTACGAAACATATGAGGTAACAGATTACTTTGGCAAGAAAAAATTGCTGAAGAATATTAAAGCTATTACGACAGAGAATGCTATTAAGTGGCGCAAGTTCTCTGATTTAATGGGAAGAGATCCGTATTCATATTGGGCAAAGGTAGTTAGAAAAGATGGTTGTTTGTGGGGCGTTGTTAAAACAGACCATCCATCTAAGCTTGGAGATAGGCAACAGTTGAGTTATCAGATGCTAAATGTACTGCCAGCATCTAAAGAAGAAATCAACGAAATCTGTCGTGATAGTGTGGAGTACGTTGAACTGCTTAAAAGAGATAATGATGCGTTTGAAAAGTTTCTGCGCAAGAACGCAAATGATATAAATCATTATGAGATGATGGCAGACCTATATGACCACAATCATGAGTTTGGGGATTCTAAATGGTTTAGGCTTGAGAAAAGAAAAATAATCAACACATATGTTGGCAAATTACGCCAAGGAAAGATTTTTGTTAATGGCGATAATCTTACGCTTTGCGGTAACCCATATGCTCTTCTACTCCACGCCGTTGGTGATGATTGGAAAAAAGATAAAACCCTAATTCAAGAGAGTGGCACTATCCAATGTTACACAAAGAGATTTGGCGACGGTGAATACATTTGTGGTTTTAGATCACCAAACAACTCAATGAATAATGTTGGTTATTTTCATAATATTTATCATCCTTTAATGGAAAAGTATTTTGATTTTTCAAATAATATTGTTGCTATAAATTGTATAGGTACTGATGTCCAATCTAGGTTGAACGGCGCAGATTTTGACTCAGATTTTATTTTAGCAACAAATAATCTTGTAATGGTGGAATGTGCAAGGAGATGCTATGAGAGATTCCCGACAATTGTAAATGATATAGGTGAGAGCGGAATATCATATGATAACACCACAGAAGCATATGCTGAGATGGACAATAAAATGGCAAAGGCACGACTTGGGATTGGATGGAGTTCCAATCTAGCGATGCTTGCAATCTCATACTTTTTTACAGAGATGGAAAAGGATGATGAAGAACGTGACGAACGGCTGATTCGCCAACTAGAGGATGATTTTATTATTCTCAGTGTAATTGCCCAGCTAATAATTGATGGATGCAAACGAGAATATGAAGTCTCCGGGATGGATGAAATAAAGCGAATTGGGCAACAAGACTGTATGCACAGAACAATTATGACATTTGAAGATGGTTTTTTAAAGGAAAAGAAATATGACTTTCCTCTTTTTATGAAGTACACTCGCCCGATACCATACACAAAGAACGGTAAAGAATTGCCGTTTTCAGAAATCAATAAGAGTAAAAAGAAACTAAGGGATAGAGTAGATCCGTCGTTAACATGCCCGATGAATTGGGTCGAGGAACGGTTAGATAAGATTCAGAATGCATCAACGTCAGACTCAATACCAACGGAAAACTTTTTTATTAAGATTAATGGCAAACCAGAATATAGACATATTTCTAGGATTATCAACTTAGTCAGAGAGTATGATGCATGGATTACGGAAGCAACAAAACCAATCTATTCAATTGATGGTGATTTTAAAGAACAATTATCTTTAAAGGCTAAGTACTATTCAGACGAGGTCACAAAGATAAGAACGAAAAATTCATCAACAATTAACAAACTTATAGAGTATTCTTTAGGTTTAAATCTTGGCGGTAACTATAAAGAGGCGGCAGTTAAGTCTGCAAGAAAGTATGGAATCAAGATTATGAACTTACTTTATAGGTCAGATAGCACAAAGTTTTTATCTAATTTTTGTTGATTTTTACCAAAATTTACCGCAACCTATTTTTAAAAACCCTTTATTTATGGGCAAAACTGGCATTTTATAATGTCCAGTATATGGAGACAAGTTCCAAAAAACGGAATGTTTTCGCACTTTTGGTAATTTTTAGACAAAAATCAGAAGTAATATATAGAGCAATTATTATTGAGTTGCAGAAAGAAATGCCAGTGAATATGACATACATGGTCTTTATATTGGCTGTATATTGATAATAATGGGGCGTAAAGGTTGGTAGCCGAGGCAAACAAAAGTGACTTATTTACAAGGACGGCGGTGTCCTAATAATCCGTGCCGAGTCCCATTTTTATTTAGAGACTGTCCAAATATCTAGGCTAGTTTCTTATCAGCCATCCTAGAGGTACAACATTTATAGTCATTGTTCATAGGTTGATGGTGTAATGGAAGCACAATGGTCTCCAAAACCGTTGGTCGAGGTTCGAATCCTCGTCTTCCTGTTCAGAGGAATGGGAGCATTTCTCTAAATAGTGCCACAGGTACTAGCTATTTTAATTTGACGGGTGTCTGTAAATGATGTCAGACTTAATGATGTGAATTAATCAGCACACGCCCGTCATTATATAATGCGGATTAGAGCAGTTCGGTTAGCTTGCCAGACTCATTATCTGGAGGTCGTGGGTTCAAATCCCACATCCGCTATGAAAGGACTAAAATGCATATTTACTATAATTTAAATCCCGACCAAAACTTAGTTGGTGATTGTGTTGTAAGAGCAATTGGACGATTAACTGGTAAAGATTGGGATACAACTTATTTGAAAATATGTATGCAAGGATTAATAATGCATGACATGCCGTCATCTAATAAGGTATGGGGTGCATACTTATATAAATTAGGATATCGAAGGTATATAGTAGATGATACATATCCAGAGATATATACTATTAAAAAGTTCTGTGTGGACAATCCACATGGGGCTTTTTTAGTTTGTACAGATAAACACGTTGTTGCCGTTATAGACGGCAATTATTATGACACGATGGATTCTGGAGAAGAAACACCATTGTATTATTGGCGAAAGGAAGTTTAAAGCATGGCAGATAATAATTTAATTAATCAACCTATGGTTCAGAATCAACAAATTCAGCAACCATATAATTATAATCAGCAATCTTTCAACAGCCCGTATTATCAAAATAGTGCTGTTAATCCATATGCCGGGTATCAACAATGGGGCAATTATCAAAACACAATTCAATCACAACCATTGCAACAGACGCAATATCCTCAGACAAATCAGCAAACACAAGATACAACTGAATATATTTTACTTGACGGATCTGCTCCAAATAAAAAGAGAAAATATGTTTTTGTTGGTGAAGTGGATATGCAGACAAATGTTGTTCAGCCACTGCCCTCTTTTACTTTAGAGGATATAAGAAATATTGTGGCTCGTGAATTTGATATAAGGTTTGGTGAGGAAAAAAAGAAATGATAAATAATTTGTTTGGTAATATGCAATATATTATGAGTGAATATAGTAATTTTATGCAGAACCCTATCCAATGGCTTGCTCAAAGAAACGTGCCAAATCCACAACAAGCCATGCAAAATCCTCAACAGATGATACAGGGTTCAATGGGAAATGGTGGCATTAATAATCAGCAATTTAATCAGATTATGTCAATGGCACAGATGATGCAGAATATGCCAAACTTCACAAGGTTTCCGTTTAGATAATATAGCGCCCACCGAGGTTTGCGGACTGGCGGTGAAAGACAGCATTTTTAGGAATGTGTGGTGAGTATGGATGCGTCCCTAAAACCTTAATTGCGAAAGGCATTTGATTTAGTTACCTATCCATCCTTGTGTGGGATTAGGATGAGTCCGATTAATTGTGACGGACGTTTATAATATCTCAATTAATAATCAATAAACTTTTTAGTTTTTGTAATGGCAGGGCTACGGCTCTGCCTTAGTTTTTTTTAAAGAATAAAAGGATAGTTTCCGAATACAAGGATTTAAGTTTTGATACTAACTTTGCGCAAAGTTTAGTGGATATATCAACTTATTTTTTTAAAGAAAGGAAATTATCGAATGACTACAGAGAATGGACTTAGTGCGGCTGATGTTGCAGCAGTAACTGGAAACAACGGTGGTTTTGGTAACTGGGGTGATGGTTCATTTTGGATTATCGTTTTGTTCCTGTTCGCTTTAATGGGCAACTGGGGCGGAAATGGTTTTGGTAATGGCGGTGGCGGTGCTATGCCATACGTTATCAACAACGATGTTCAGAGGGGATTTGACCAGTCGGCAATCATGAATGGTATTACTGGACTTGGTACTGCTACCACGAATGGTTTTGCTAATGCGGAGATTTCTCGTTGCAATGCGCAGACGAATCTACTTCAAACTTTAGCGGCTAACCAAGCGGCAACAATGCAGAGTTTTAACAATATTGGCTCATCTTTCCAGAATTGTTGTTGTAACCAGCAACTGGCTACTGCCGATGTAAAGTATTTAATTTCTAATGAGGCGGCGGCTACAAGGGCTAACACAGACGCAAAAGTACAGGCTGTAATGGATAAACTTTGCCAGCTTGAAATGGATGGCATTAAACAGAATTATGAAAATAGAATCAGTGGTATGCAAAATGAGATTGACTCTCTCCGTGCCGCTATTAATAGTGCTAATGGTGTGGCTTCTCAGAATGCTCAGACTGCGGCTATTATTGCCAATAATGAAGCACAGACGGTCGCATTAGAGCGCTACCTCGCTCCTACTCCTATGCCAGCATACATCGTATCTAATCCTAATTGTTGCTGTCAAAACAATTTTGGTTTTGGTTGTGGATGCAACGTGGCGTAATTGGGGGTGAAGTATAATGGCTGAATTTGTAGCAAATGCCGTTCAGCTTGTAGAGGCTGGGCAGAATGTTCTTTTAGAGGATTCTATCTCTTGTAATAAAGGCTATGTGCTTCATAGAAACGGTTCTGGGATTATTACCCTTAGAGGTATTGTGAACAACCCTTGTGCGAAATTTGCAAGATACCATGTTGCTTTTAATGGCAATATCGCAGTGCCTACTGATGGAACGGCTGGTGAGATTAGTCTTTCTATCGCCATTGACGGTGAGCCGATTCAGACAAGTCGTGCCCGTGTCACTCCTACTGTTGTTGACGCTTATTTCAATGTGACTTCAGTTGCAAACATTACAGTCCCGGCTGGGTGTTGCTTAACTATCGCAATTGAAAATACGAGCGGTGCACCAATCAACGTTCAGAATGCGAATCTGACAGTTGATAGAACAGCATAAGGGGGTGTGGAAATGAAAGAACTTGATTATCTTAAGGATATGCTTTGCACGGAAGTTAAAAAGATTACACAACAGAACGATTTCACAACATCGACTCTTGAGACCGCATACAAAATAGTAGATATGCTTAAGGATATTGAAGAGATTCAAGAGAAAGAAGAAAAACACCAGTATGAAAAAGAAGGTTCATATGGTTATTGGGGAGTCGGTTATGGTGGACGAATGCCATATAATGACAGGTACTCCTATGGTGGTAATAATATGAATATGGGCGGCAGAGGCAATTATGCCTATGACGATGGTTATAGTCGCATGAGTTCTTCAGATAAGATGATGAACGAACTTCAGATGATGATGGATGAGTCCAGTTCTGCTCGTGATAAAGCAATCATTCAGAGGGCTTTAGACGAGTTGAAGAAATAATTTAAATAGATTTTAAGAGAGGGGCTAACTACTCCTCTCTTTTATTATGGCTTTGTAGTGTAGAGGAAACACGCAACTCTGTCACAGTTGAATCCCCGGATCGTTACCGGGCATAGCCGTTATCTCATTAGAGAAATATAAGAAATAAAGGAGAAAATATTGAAACAAATTCAAAAACAGTATGCAAAGGCGATTTTGAATTCGCCGTACAAACACATTGTCACTGGTACAAAAAACAAATATTACATTATGGAAGATAAGCGTAGTTTGCAAATTCTTCAACGTGTAATGAATGGTGATGATATCACAAGGAGACAACGCCGTGTTTAACACAAAGCCCATTGAAGGGCAAAGCGAACTCTCCTATCTTTGGTCTATTGGACAGGCTAAAGACAGTGGTGATTTTGATGGCACATGGGATGACATTGCCTATTTCATGAATTTTTATTTTAGGAATGATGAGTCTGAATACAGAACATCGAGCGCATATCGCAAACCATATGAACAGGCAAAGAAGTTTTATGAAAGTGGTGTTTTTAATAAGTTTAGCGAGGATGAGTATATCAATAAACTGAACGCCTCTAAAAGGGAAGCTGAACGTGAAAAGGTAAAACTGAGGGACGAAAGACGTGCTTGGAGTAAACAGAATTATGCTGATGCACGAGCGGAAGATATACTAGATAAACTCTCAGATTCTCTCGTTTCTGTTGGTAGAATACAGTTTCCGAATCATCGTGTTGACACGTTTACATCGGACAACGATATGATTGTTTTATTGAGTGATCTTCACATTGGTGCAACGTTTAATAATAGATTTGGAAGGTTCGACACTGATATTGCCGTTGAAAGAATGTCTGAACTTTTATCAAACGTTCTTGAACTGCAAAAGATTCACAATTCTGAGAATTGCTATGTTCTTTCGCTTGGTGATCAAATCAGCGGAATTATTCACAAAACAATTCAAGTTACAAATAGGGAAAATATTGTTGAACAAGTAAAGATTGCCACTGAAATTATAAGTAATTTTTGTTATACATTGTCCCAACATTTTAATAATGTGAATTTTATTTCTGTTAGTGGCAACCACTCACGTCTAACGCCAAATAAAGATAATGCAATGCATGATGATAGACTTGACGATTTAATCTCGTGGGCAGTGGGACTTACTCTTTACAATGTTGAAAACTTCCATGTTGTTGAAAATGATATCGATACATCGATTGCGTTTTTTAATATCAGGAGTAAGTCATATGTTGCTACTCATGGCGATTATGATGGTTTTAATAAAGGTGATGTTCAAAAACTGATTTCTGTGATTCGTGAATTTCCAGAGGCTTGGTTTACTGGACATCTTCATACAATTGCCGTTGATGAAGTAAATGAAGTCAAAATGATTAGAGGCGGATCTCTTGTTGGGAGTGGCGATGATTACACAATTGAAAAAAGATTAACTGGAAAGGCAAGTCAACTTGTATGTATTGCGGATGACAATGGTTTAAAAGCATACTATCCAATTTATTTTAGAAATTAAGAGTTAAAGGAGATGAATAGTATGTTAAGGAGAAATGATATAGCAAGAATCATAAGTGATAGATTTGCGCTAAGAGGTGGTAAGCGCATCCCTATTTATTTAGGTGAATGGATGATTGACTATGTTTTTGAAGCAATTAAGATTGCTTTAATTGAAGATGGAGTTGTGAATATAAAAAACTACATGACCTTTAAAAAGGTTGATATTCCAGAGCATGAACATAGGATGCCGAATGGCACAATTGCTATTATTCCACAAAAATCAAAAATACGTGTTGAGTATAAAGAAAACTTTATGAAAGATATACAGAATGAAGAAATAAAGGAGTTGGATCATGGTAGTAAGAAAAGATTTTAAAGATATTGAAAGTATGGTTGATGATGCATTAAGCATTGATAGCGACTTTGGTGTAACGTTTGTTACAAAATTTGATAATGCAACCTCTATAATAAAATATATTTTAGCGTTTAGTCCATTTATCCCATTTTTTATTCAACTTTCAGATCCATCTTTTGATGGGTACGACAAGGAATTCATTATATCTATAACTAACGATGATGAGTTATTTGTTGAAAAGTTTTATCGCAAAGATAAATATCTCACACCCGATGACGGTGTTATTTTTGTTTTGCCAGACTGTAGTGATGAATGTATTGGTCATCTTTATAAATATAATGATTCTTTTTATGTAGAGGTTGGTTTTGATGATAATGAATCAGATGGCGGAAACAGTGAATGCGAGTCAAATACAGATATCCTTCTTCGGTCTGAAATAGAAAATGAACTTTCGCTTGATGCTCTTTTAGAATTTTTATCTACATTAAAATAAGGATGTGATTAAATGCCAGTAAAGATGAATTCACGAAAGAGCAATAAAAATATATATAAATGCGTGTCGTGTGGTATGGAATATACTGCATTGACGGGCAATTTTTATAAGTCATCAAGTAAGTCTCCTCTTTGGCTGGCAAACAGTGGTTATGCTCCAATTTGTAAAACGTGTATTGATAAATTCAAATCTGTTATAGCTGATAGATATAAGTCCGAGGAATATGCTATGAAGGTCATATGTCATTACATGGACTGGTATTTTAGTGGCGATGCGTTTGCTTCATTGGCAAAAAACGCACAACAATATACACCTGGTATGTATTCAAGGATTGTCAATAATACCACACAATGGAAGAACAAAACATTTATAGATAGTATATTTGATGGTGAAATATCTAGAACAAATATTGTAGCTGAAAAGAACGGCACTTTGCCTGGGGAAATATCTCCCCCAAAGGCAAATCCGTTAGATGTCACATGGGACGATAAAGACGAAAAGAATCGTCGATATGTTATAGAAACGTATGGGTATGATCCTCTTGAAGATATGATAGAGGCTACTGTTATGGACAAGAAGTATTGTTATAATGCGCTAAGTGGTTATTGTGATACTGAGGGAATTTCTGAGGATGGTCATAAAATGATGTGTTGTGTAAGTATGGTAAAAACATTCTTACAGATTAAAAAGCTAGACGAGGAAATTAATAAGATATCAAATGATTACGAAATCGATGACGCAAGATTAAAAAACCTTATGGCTTCTAAGAAACAGGCTTTGGATACAATTACAAACTTAGCTAAAGATAATAATATTTCAAGCCAATGGAACAGAAACATACGTGCTGGTCAAGGAACAATGTCAGATAAGATTAGGGAAATGTACGAGAATGGATTCGATCCTTCTCGTGTTAATCTTTTTGATATTAAAACATGTGAGTCGATTAAACAGACGGCTGATTTGAGTTTTCAAAGTATTATGGAGCAACTTCAGCTTGATGAAAACGACTATACCAGAGTCATTAAGAATCAGCGTGAAATGATTCAGGATATGACAAATGAATTGGATAGATTAAAGGAAGAGAACAGACAGCTTAGTAACGAGGTTCTCTACCTTGAAAACGGTGGTGAAAAAGATTGAGTGTAGAAATCTTTGTGCCACCCACTGAGATAGAACTGTCTCAGAAAAAATTAGAAGAATATCAGAAGTGGGCTGATATCGTAAAATGGGGGCGCACTAACCCAGTGCGGTTTGCGGAAGAAATCTTTGGGTCACAAATGATTGATTTTCAAAGATATATATTTCAAGAAAGTTGGTGGCGACCATTTTGCCTGTGGCTTTGCTGTCGAGGCACTGGCAAAGATACTACGGGATCACTCCTGTATATGACAAAGTTGCTGCTGATACCCGATTATCATCTACATATTTCTTGTAATGCTTATGCGCAGTCCGTTGATACCATGAACAAAATGCGTGATATAGCATATAAAAGAATTCCCACATTTGCTTCTCTTACAGATTTATTTGCCAGAGAAGTGGACAAAACTGGTTCTAATTCTGAGACTGGTTTTATTCAGTCTCCGCCAGCGCACTTTAGACTTTTTAATAATTCCGAATGTCAAGCGCTCTCTTCTAACCTTGAAACAATAAGAGGTAAGAGAGGTGGCGTTTGGTTTAACGAGACTGGATGGAAAGATGCGGAGTCATTGTCGGTTATTGAAAACTTTGCAAACGTTGATTCAAGCTTCTCAACATCTACACAAAGTATCGTATATACCAAACCACCACAAGTCCCTATTCAGCTTTTATACACATCTTCTGCTTCTTCAGTAGATACCCCATATTTTGAAAAATATAAACTGTTTTTTGAAAAAATGCTTATAGGTGATGATAGGTATTTTGTTTGTGATATTGATGCATATGATGTGTTAAATCACTCTACTATTAATGGTAACAAAATAAAATCTCACTTATCCGAGGCACGAATTCAAAAGGACATTGAAGATAATCCCGATGCTGCCGATAGAGAATTGTTTAACAAGTTTAGACAAGGTGGTGGAAAGGATGCCCTTGTTGAGATGGGCGAAATTATGAGAAACAGTGAATATAGAAAGCCAACATTATTTAACGATACTGGCAAAAGAAAATTTATATTCTCATATGACCCTGCTCGTAATTTTGATGGATCTGTTCTTACTATTGCTGAAAAGATTGAAGAATCTTCTAAGGATAAAAAATCTCACAAAAATATTATATTCAAGGTTGTTTATTCAAAAGAAATGGTTGATAAATCATCTACTAGGAAAGCCCCACTTGACATGGTTGAGCAACTAAAAATTATTAGACAACTTATGATTGATTTTAACGGCGAGGCTGAAGACTGGGAAAATATCCTTGAGTTTAATATTGATGCTGGTAGTGGCGGTGGCGGTGTATCTGCCATAGCCGACCAATTACTTTTACCATTTAAAGATAAAAAGGGTGTTGAGCATATTGGAATTATAGATCCAGAGCATAGCGCTTATGAAACCGCACGAAAAAGATATCCCGATAACAAACCAATTGTAAGATTACGTGAACCTAAAAAGATGAAAACAATAATGTATGACGCTTTAGCAAAGATGATAAAACAAAATGTTTTCAAGTTTACTTCATATGACGGTAAAGACTATCTTCTTGTCGGTGATGAAAATGATAAGAATGGTGAGTTCACACAAGTCTTCCTTACAAACGAGGAAAAGGTTGCGCTTCAAACGATTGAATTGGGGAAAACGCAGTTGTCATATATTGTAAGGTATGATTCTGCGAATGGCGGAGTTAGTTACGAACTGGCAAAAGAGAAACAGAATAAAATGCATGATGACGCTTCGTATACATTGTGTATGCTTGGATACTCGCTATCAATGATGAGGCGAAGTCAGATTGTTAATAAAAAGCGAGAGGACGAATCGCACAAGAATTTTTTGTTTAGTAAACGTCCAAAATTAAAGTAGAGAGGGGGTGCGTGGTATCTCTGATAATATTGTTTTTGATGAAAAGACCAATCCCGAATATTGGAGATTTCAATATGAAAAGCTGAGAAAGAGTGTTCTTGAAGATAGTCATAGGCATATTTCTTTTAGGGGATTTTTCTACAAAAAGTTTAAAAAAGAAGACATTGAGAAGATGTTTATACATCCATACTCTTACGAGTATAGCCTTAGAGCGCTGAGTAGATACCTTTATATCATATCTCCTCATTATAAAAGGCTGATTAATTATTTTTCTCAAATACTTACTTATAATTATACAGTTAAAGCTGGAAAGGTTTACACAAAGAAGATTGCGAAGAATAAATACAGAAACAATTTTTATGATGTTGTAAACTTCGCTGAAAAGATGGGACTTAAAAGAGAAGCTGAAAAAATGATTCGTATTGCTTTGAGGGATGGCATAGCCGTTGGTGTGATGGTTTATGCAAGTAAATCGCAAAGTGGATATTTTGTACCATTTGAGCCAAAAGGAATCCGAGTAAGGTCTATTGAGGACGGCGTTTATGTGCCGTCTATTTATTTACCAATGTTTAGTAGCGATGAAAGTTTACTTAATGGATATGGCTCTGATATTACAAAAGCTTATAAAAAGTATAAAGAAAAGCTAAAGAATGGTAGGGATATAACTGAGGACGATATGTGGTATGAGTTTAAAAATGGTTTTGCTTTAGTTGCTGACGATACCGACCCATATCACTTTTTACCGTATTTTGGCAATCTTATCATTGACGTGTTGAGATTAAAAGATGCACAGGATATACAAGCACAACACGATGAAAATTCAAACTATAAAGCTTTATCTGCAAAGGTTGATACTGATGATGATGGTGTTCCGAAGATGCCATATAAAGATGTAAAGCAATACTACGATCAAATGGCTGGTGAATTACCAAGCGGAATTGGTTTGCTTGTGTCTCCTTGGACTATATCAGATCACTCATTTCAAGAAAGCGCAACGGCTGATAGGGATGCAGCTTTATCTGCCGTTAATAACTTTTGGCGTTCTGCCGGGATGCCAAACACGCTTATGGGTGGTGGCACACTCACAACTGCAAGTGCGATGCTTCTTGCGGTTAAACCCGATGAGGCATTGTCTTTCTCATTGCTTGGGCAATTTGAAAAAATAATTAATCGTGAAATTAAACTTATGAACCACGACTACTTATTTAAAGTGTCGTTTCTATATCAATCAATTTTCAACAGCACTGATGTGCAAAACAATTTATCTAAAGGCGCACAATATGGGTTGCCTGTAAAGATGGATTACGCCGCTTCTCTTGGGCTTACACCATGTGAAACAATTGGGGCATCTTATCTTGAAGATGATGTGCTTGGATTGTCGAAGGGTGTTTGGACTACACCTCTAGTATCCAGTAACACACAATCTGCTGTTACCAGTGATACTGGCGGAAGACCTACCGCCGAAGAGACTGGTGGCACTGTAGGCGAGGCTGGAGAGAAAACTCGTGATAATGATAGTAACCAAAATAGATAAGGGGGATATATGAAAAAGTATATATATGTTTTAGATAAAGAGATTGCCCTTATGCTTGAGGATGACGGCTTAAAACCCATTACAACAATGAACAGTGGGACTGCTACTATCTGGGTTTTTGAGAATACGGGTTATTTAAAATTTTCGAAAGAAGACGCTCAGAAAGTTTATTTCTCCAATACGCTGAGAATGTATTTTTAAAGAAAGGGGGAATAAATAAATTGAGTGAAAAAAGAATGCGTCTTGAATTTGACGTGCAAAGAATAGATGCGCTCAAGAAGCTGAATGATGAATTTTTGCTTGTAAAGATATATGCAATGTCTCCGGGTAAAAACAGGAATTTTACATATATTTCAAAAGAAGATACTATTGAGGCTATACCGAGCGCATATTATTGCCCTGTCGTTGGTCATGTCAGAGTTTATACAGATGACAATGGTGTTGAGCATACCTATATGGGAAGCCATGATTTTGAAATAACCGATGACTGGGAAATTAAAGATGTAACTAGACCATATGGTGTAATTGTAGAGGGTTCTGAAGGTTGGGAAACCGTTGATGAACATGGAACAGAAGTTGAATATCTCACATTTAATGCAATACTTTGGGTTGGCAGATATCCAGAACTTAATGATGCCGCTTATAGCGATGAGATTTTATTTAATCAATCAATGGAAATCAATATTAAGAATTACCGTCCGCTTGAAGACGATAGTAATTATTGGGAAGTGTTGGGCTTTACGTTCAGCGCTTTTTGTTTACTTGGAAAGGCTGATGAGGACTCCACCAACGGGCATACCGATAAGAATATTGAACACACAGAACCAGCTTTTATTAGCGCAAGAGTAGAACCATATGAGTTTAGTTTAGATGAATTTAAGAAAGAGTTTTCTCTTCTTAAAGATAAAATTAGTAAATTTGTAACTATTAACGAAACTGAAGGAGGCGAATCTATGGCAGACGAAACCAAGAAAGTTGACACTGCCGTTACCGATTTTGAGGAGAACTCTGCTGAAAACGAGAACGTTGAGCCTGAGACTGTAGAGCCTGAGATTAAAGAGGAAAATTTTGAAGATGGCTCAAATGAAGAGGCTACAACAGAGGTTGAAGAAGAGCCTGTTGAGGTCGGTACGGAAGAGGAAACAAATGAAGAGCCTACTGAACCAGTAGAAGATGCGCCCGATTATGAGGCTATGTACAATGACATGAAGAGTGCATATGAGGGAGTTGTTGCGGAATTTGAAGCTTATAAATCTGCACATACTTACTCCAATGATGAATATCAGACTCTTGTTGAATATAAGCAAAATCGGGAAAACGCAGACAGGGAAGCATCTGAAAATGAACTGTTTGAATCTTTTGCTGACAGGATTGGTGAAACCGAAGAGTTTGAGGCTCTTAAAGCCGATGCGTCTAAATATAGTATTGAAGACTTAAAGATGCGACTTTATGCGATTGTAGGAATGCATTCTAATTTTGTAAAGGATGAGAGTAAACCCAATACTATTAAATTTGGTCTTGGTGGCTTTGAAAATGTTGAAAAAGAAAAAGATCCCTATGGAAATGCTAGGGAATATTACATGTAATGGAGGAATAAAAAATGGCTAATCATGCAATTGTTAGAGTTGATGTTGCACTTGGCAACAACGCCATGTCTGCGGTGAAGAGTGCTATGTATTACACCGAGTACTCTGGTTCTACAAAGACAGAGGGCGCAATTGATAATGCAAATATCGTTGAACTGAAAGATGAACTTGTTGATGGTGATAGGGAACTTTGGGTAGCTACTACTCCTACTGCTTCTTCTGAGAGGCTTGCTATCGTGACGACACCAGAGGTTGATTACGATGAGAGGAAAACTATTTTTGATTGGGAGAATGATGCTGGTACTCCTATTCGTGTACACCTTCTGAGCAAGATGGTTGGACAGGTATTTAGTGCTACAAAGGAAGCATTTAATACAACCCCTGCAATCGGCGATATCGTTGAGGCACAGGCTGGCACAAAGATGAAGGTCGTTAAGACTGCTACTTCTGGTTCTACTCAGATTGGCGTAGTTGTTGATATTGAAGACGTAAATGGAATCACTTTCTATGTGGTTCGTGTCTAATTGGCGAAATCTATAGAAAGGAATGGTGAAAATAATGGAAAGAAAAGACCTCGTAAGAATGGCGGTTGATCTTCATAATAAGACCCCCCAGGGCAATTATTCTCTTGATGAGATGAATGATATTCTCAAGAAGGCTGTTTTTGGCAAGGATTATGAGAATTATATTGAGAATGGAAAATTTGATATTTATAGGGCAACCCGTGATGGTAAGATTGATTACGCTCTGATTGAGCAGATTATTACCGAGGGTACAAAGAGAGAACTCGATGCGGCTTCTCCTCTGCTTGGCTATATTGATTGGCAGAATTATGCAGAGGGTGATACTGGTGAGTTTGAGATTCGTGATGGCAAAGAGAAGTTTTATATTTCTCGTATTGCAGAGGGTACACAGGGTCTTCGCAGACAGAGACTGTTTGGTGAGAGGAAGGTTACAATTAAGCCCGTTCTGCATGGCGTGAAGATTTATGAGGAACTTCGTAGGATTGCAAGTGGTCGTGCTGATTTTGGTCACATGATTGATGTTGCTATTAAGTCTTTTGCAGAGGCTAGAACTCTTGAGGCATTTAAGGCAACAAAGGCTGTATTTGATAATATTTCTGATACCAAGTACTTCCAGAGTGGTACTTTTGATGAGGAAAAGCTGGTTAAGCTTATTGACTTCATTGAAGCTAAAACCAACATGAAGGCTTCCATCATTGGTTCTAAACAGGCTGTTCGTAAGATTACTGGTGTCAGGGGCGCTGACTCTGATACCGCAAAAGAGCAGATGTTTGCTATGGGTTACTATGGACAGTTCTATACTACCCCTATTTATGTACTGAATAACGTACTTGATGACAATGATCAGTTTCTGCTTCCTAATGACCTGTATATCATTGCTGGCGATGAGAAGTTCCTTAAGGGTGTTGAGGAGGGAACAACTCTGATTATTCCGGGCAATCCTCTCAATAATGCTGACCTTTCTCAGGAGTGGCTGATGGCACAGAGATATGCTATCGAGGCAATTATTGCGTCTAAGAATGGTGTTTATAGACTTTCTTAATTAGTATTATATATATTATGGGACGGTGTTAAAGCCGTCCCTTATTTTGAAATAAAGGAGAAATAAATGGCTACTGCTAAAAATACGAAATCAAAAACTACAGAAACTGTTAAAGAACAGGTTGTAGAAAAAACACAACCTAAGACTACCAAAAGAAAAGATACCAGAATCCCTCTTGATGTGGAAGTGCCATGCCTTTGCAATGTAAAGGGTGGGCTTATTTACACGAGTACAAGGGCTGGCGGTATGAACGCAGAATGGTCTGACTTTGGTGACTTGCAATATCTTGATGTTAGAGAACTTTTACTTATGAGAAACAATCAGAAGAGATTTTTTAACGATAACTGGATTTCGCTTAAGGATACGGATGATGGCGAGTATACTGCTAATGATATCTATAAGTTTCTGCGTGTTGATGACAAATATGGTGACTTTTATGATGCCGACAACATTGAATCTTTCTTTGATTTAAATGAGAAACAGATGGCGGATAAGGTGTCTAAAATGTCTAGAGGCATGAAAGACCTTGTTGCGGTTATGGCTCTCGATAAAATTGAAAATGATGAAATCGATTCTGTTAAAAAGAGACGTGCAATCATTAAAGTGCTTGGATTAGAAATTGGCGAGGACGAGTAATGGCAACGACATACTCTTATATATATGAAGAGTTTTTGGATAAAATAACAGATCCAGATTTGCTGTTATTGGCTGAAGATGACCAAGAAGCCACAAAGAGGGCTTATTTAGAATACGCCGTAAAAAAATGTTCAATGCATGTAAAACCACAGTTTGATTTAAGCAAACGCACAACTGTTAGAATTGTGTGTGAACCAGAATATGATGATGATAGTCCTGTTGTTGAGGAAATTGGAGCATTTGAGGATGATTTAGACGATGGTGTTATAGTCATGCTCACGGAATACATGGTCGAGGCTTGGCTGAAACCCTATTTAAATAATGCAGATTTACTGCGACTGCACATGAATACGAAGGATTTCAATACAACATCCCCGGCAAATTTGATCGATAAAATTGGGGTAAGGTACGATGAAGCAAGACATAGGGCTAGGTCTTTGCGAAATGAATACACTTATGTAATTAACAGTGTAACGAATCTTAGTACCAGTAAAAAGACATGAATAGTATTTATGGAGAAATCCCAAACAAAAACTTATCGCAGTATTTTAAATATCTTGTAGGAAAAACATTTAAGATTTTACCTCTATATGAAGAAGACAGTTCTACTCTTCCATCTTATCTTAAATCGTATCAGCGTGAACTTATAGGTGATTCCAAACTTTTCAACGAACTAAGCGAAGAACCTAAGTTTATTACTTTATTGGCAACAATTGAGTATCTTACAAGTTGTGATTATGATCACGATGTTTGCAAATCTGAAGTCCTTAAATGCACAAACATCATCAACGATATTAATAATAAATATTTTGGGGGTGATTGATTTGAGTAGATATGAGGCTCGTGTATTATTAAAAGGCTCAACAGAGAGGGACAGGCGTATTGCAAGGATAAAAGATGACATGTTTGCCAAAATTATTCATAATCCATCTTACAAACCAAATGCAATTATTACTGATACATATGGTGATGAACGTCATGTAGGGCTTGTAATTAATCGTGGCACTCAAGAATATTATAAGGAATTTGAGGCTTTGCCCGATACGCCCATTTATGCTGGCGATTATGTTCAATGGGGAAGAGGAATTTGGATTGTCCAATCATGTTCTACTGACGATGAGGTATATAAGCGTGGATATTTGTGGGAATGCAATTGGCTTATGAAATGGCAAAATGATGATGGAGACATTATTGAGAGATGGTGTTTTGCATCAAGTGCATCTAAGTATAATGAAGGTGTTGAGCAAGATAAAGTTTTTACTCTTGGTTCTGACCAATGCAAGGTTTATATGCCAATAGACGAGGAAGTGCTTGCCGTAACAAAGAAAAAAGAGATGTGCTTTATTATTGATAATGCAATAGCTGGGCAGCCTCGTATTTATGAAGCACACAACCCGTCAAATGTATATTCTACATTTGATGTTTTGCGTGAAGACGATGGAAAGCTTCATGGTGTTACAGATTGGATTCTTAAAGAAACAACTTATACGCTTACAGATAAAGAAAAAGAACTTGGTGTATGTGGATACAAAGAACCAAATTCTGATGACGACACTCCGTCAGTGCCGTCAGATATATCGGGTGTTGATGTTTTGCCATTGACAAAATACAAGACATACACATATCCGATTGAACCTTGGAACAATTTGTATCATTGGCGTATTAATTGTGCTTATGATGTAATATCTGAAGCTGACGTAAACAAGATAAAGATAAAAGTAGATGATAAAAATGCCATTGGATCACACTTGAAACTGCAAGTTGTTGAGTATGATACGGTAATGGCTGAGAAGACAATAGAGATTAAAGGATTGTTTGGATAAGAGGGGGTGAGTTTATGGCAACTGGAAGTAAATTTATTAACGCAGTAAAAGATGCTTTAATTGGGGAAATACTAAATAGTGAACTGATGTTTAAACTCATTGATAGCCCAGATATAACCTCTTTTGACGAATCCGAAAAACTTATTGGAACACATATTTTTAGGTTTGGGAAAAACCCAACCGTTGTTGAAAAGAATATTACGTTTATAACTATACAGGTACATACGGATAGGTCTATGAATTCATGGACTAAAATTGTACCTCAGATTGAAATAACAATATATTCGCATGACTCTCATATGGATTTAGATACTTCTATCTTCCCAACAATAACCGCAAATCGCAATGATTATATATCTGAGTGGTTTGACAATTTATTAAACGGCAAAACAAAAATTGGCAGTTTTAATCTCTCGTCAAAACTGAAATTAAAACGGAATCATGAATACTCATATACAAAACCAGACTGGATGATGCGCTCTCTTATTTTTGAGGGAGAAGAAATGAGTATTGATTTGTGTGCCGAGTTAAATAAAAATGTCACGTAAAATAGACGAGTTAAAAGTTTATCGTGGTAAAGACTTCGTTGTAAATGATTATTTGACAATAAGTCAAAAAACATTGGACGAAATTTGTGATTTTGGGGAAAAGGAGTATTTTGGATATGTTAGTACATTCTGCGCTACTCCATCTGACATGATGATAGAACTTGAACAGAGCGGTATAGATTTTGTAAAAATTGGTGATTGGGAATTTTTTACGTCTTATGGTATATATAGAACATTTGGAAAGGAAATCGGTGATTTCTTATTTGGTGGTTTTGATTTTACAAAGCTTATACCATTCAAAGACGAAAATGATAAAATCAACCTTGTCGGCTATCCTTATTATGAGGGGGTTGGTTTAGATGGTGAGACTTGTATAGTATCAACTTTTGATTATGACGAAGATGAATGCGATGGTTTTAAATTAAAGATTTGCGGATTAGATTGTGACGATGTAAACGCACAGATTATTTTCGCAGAATCAGACTATGAAAAGGCAACTCAGTATCTTAGGAAAGCCCACAAGTTTAAATATAACAAGATAAAACCCGGTAACAAAGCCGCTCGTAGGATGGAACTTACACTTGCAATGCGTGACAGGGCAAAAGCTATGGCACGAAAAGATAAGTCTGAATTACTTGAACTTATAAGTACTATGACTAATGTTGAGGGGTTCAAGTACGGGTGGATGGATGTGTGGAACATGAAGATTAATGCATTTTTAGATGCGGTGGCTAGAGTGCAGAAAATCAAAAATGCGTTCTTACTGCTCCAGTCTGGATACTCTGGATTTGGCGTGGATTTGAACAAATTCACCGCTTCTCAAAAAGAGAAATCACTAAATTGGATGGGAAGTCTAGATTAATATCTAGGCTTTTTTGTTTGAAAAAATAGGAGGAATTTTGAAATGGCTAGAGAATCTTTAAAGAATTTCGTATTCGTTGAAGCTTATGCCGCTGAGATTTTCGACATTAATACTCATGAGATGGTTGGTCATGAGTCTCTTATCGAGAATTTCACAATCAATAAGAGTGCTGACAAGACTTCTGTTACCGACCCTCATGGACAGGAACTTTGGAGTCTTTATAACAACGTGCAGATGACTGTTAACTATGATGAGTCTCTTCAGTCTCTCATGTCTATTGCCGAGAACCTTGGTACGACACCTACATTTGCAACTAGTGAGGTTACAATCAATCGTCCTGTATCTGAGACCAAGACAATCTCCGCAAATAAGGTTACGCTTGCTTATGCGCCCGTAGACCCTGAAGACATTACTATTCGTGTTATCACTGATGACGACCCGATTGGTAAGCTTTATGAGTATGATGCAAACGCTGGCGCTGGAAAGTTTGCAGTGTCCGGTAAGGTTATTACATTTGCGGCTGGCACAAATGGCACTGCGATGATTAATTATGAAAAGGCTATGAGTAAGGGCGCAAAGGTTGAGGCGAAGACCGATACTGAGTATCCTATTCGTGAACTTCATATTTACATCAAGGTTAAGGATGTTTGTACCGATGAGACGTTTAGCGGCGTTTGGGTATTCTATCGTGTTCAGAAGGATGTTACTTCTATCGACATCGACTTCGCAATTGACGGAAAACCCTCTCAGTCTTGGACTACGATGTCTAACTCCCTGTGCAATGCAGAGGATAAGACAATCGCTGCGTTCTTCATCGACTTTGAGTCCGAGAATTAATTTACGCATTATTTGTGGGGATGGTAGGTATACTACCGCCCCACTTTTTTATTAAAGGAGAAATGATATGTCTAATTATAACAATGCAACATGCCGTATATGCGGAAAGGGATATCATAGATGCAATTGTCACGCAGAGGGCAGTTGGAGAAAGGTAACTGATACGGCTGAACACTATCAGATCTTCTGTGTTATGCGTGATTATAACAATGGCATTATTGATGCCAATAAAGCAAGTGCTTTGCTTGATAAGATGGATTTGAGTGAAAAGGATAGTTTTAGAGAAAGTGTCAAAGAAACGCTGACAGAAATTGCCAGTAAGAAAAAGGTTGTTGAAAAGAAAATTGAGGCGCAAGCCAAACAGATTGCCAACAATATTAAAGGTGGTACTGGTAATGCTAGAGCAAATCAAAATAACACGAAGACATGGAAAAAATAAGAGTGAATTATGAGGAATTGCAATTGGTAGATAATCATTCTTAATGTTGTGTTCCTCATTTTTTACATTTTAACGAGAGCAAAAGGAGATATTATGCGTGAACTGGCAGTAATGACCAAGCCAATAAACTATAGAATTGAAGATGTTGTTTTGGTCAAGGATTTAAAACAGGCGAAGTTATATGCATCAAAGGGATGTCATTTAGCTGACGTACTCTTCAGTAAAGCAGAGGGTATTTTTGTTTTTGTATTTTGGAGAGAAGAAACAAAGGAACTATATAAATTATGGAAAAGGGGCGAGTTGGTGTAGGATTGTATTCTTGCTAATGACCCGTTCTGTTCATTGGCGAGGGTACAATAATTGTTATGAAGAGGAAAGAGAAATAATAACGCTCTCTCCCACCCTCGCAAATTAATATTATGGCTAGAAAGAAAAAATATAAAGTATTAGCATTAGATACATCATCAAACAAAACAGGGTGGGCACTGTTCATTAATGGTAAGTATGCGGAAAGTGGCGTAATTGATTTGCATAAACATAGAGATGCCGAAGAGCGCATAAAGGAAATGTGTTTGTCGATCACGTCTTTGGTATTCGATAAATCGCCAAACCACGTTGTCATTGAACAATTGCCGTCTACAAGAAATGCCGATACAACAAGAAAATTATCTAGAATTATAGGTGCAGTCTTTTATTATTGCATTTCAAATAATATTGAATATAGTGAAATGCCATGTTCAACATGGCGTAGATTAGTTGGAATAGAAAATTCAAAGAGAAGCAAAGCAAAAGCAGATTCAATGAATCATGTTTTGCAGAAGTATAAATTAGATATAAATGATGATGAAGCAGATGCTATTAATATATGCGAGGCGTATTGCATAAGTAACAAAAATGCGTAAAACACGCATATATAAATTGCAAAAATGTATTGAAAGAAAGGAAAGTATATATGCAGATTACAGAACTTAAAATCAAGGAAAATATTACACCCGATCTTATTGCACAGGCAATTGAGTACATCTCTAATTCTTGTTTCATTGGCGGAACATATAATCCGTATTATATAGGATTCACAGAGAGACTTGCTATCGTTCAGTATTTCTTAGATGGAATTGAGTTTGAAGAGGGAGATTCTCTGTTTGTAATCAGTGAACTTGATGAGGTAAATAATCTTGTTAAAAAATTTTATGGTGACAAAAGGTTTTCTGAACAGGCGGCGCTCATGGAAGAGATTCGGGAGAATGTTAAAGAAGTCGTTGAATTTAAGAAACAGAGACTGATTCATGGTGCTGATGCCATCGAGTCTATCGCAAAAAATATTGAAGACATTACTGGTAGATTGAATGAGTTTGGCAACTTTATTGGAAACCTCGATGTTGCGCTTGGAAATCTTGTGAACCTTGATTTGAGTGGGGTAAATAAAGAAGACGTTGAGAACGCAAGAAAACTTGCTGAAAAGTTTGCAAATGGAGACATGGCAAAGGTACTGAAAGAGGCGGCAAATTTTGATATCGATAAAGCTTCTCAAGAAATTATTGATGCGAAGAATGCAGAAATTGAGGATCTTAAGAAGCGCAATGCAGTGCTTGAAAGAGAACATAATGTCAGAAATGTTCTTGCCTTTAAGAAAGAAGTTGACAAGTAATGGTTTATAAAAATTGGGAAAGTCTTGAGAGTGAAATAAAAAAACGAACCGCATTGGCAACACAAGATACTATTATTGGTGGTAAAGAAGTTTTAGATAATTATCTTAGATATTTTTACGAAACAAGAGATCCCGATAGATATGAACGTACATATTATTTAATGCGTTCTGGGGATTATATGTATACAGATACTGGAAATGGTGGATATGGATTTCTTCGCATGGACTCTTCTACCCCATATCAAACGGGTACATATTCGACAATAAAAGTATTTCAAGAAGCAGAAGTACATGGAAGCAGAATTATTGGTAACCCATTCTTTTGGGAAAACACAATGCAAGAAATAGAAAATAATGTAATGCCAAACGCTTTTAGAAAGCGTGGTTTTATTAAGAAGTAAGAGATGGTTCGTCCATCTCTTTTTTAATTGAAAGGGGGAATTCTATGGCACAAGATTTTGTTGCATTAATAGAAGGACGAGCCGATTTAACTAAAGCAAAACAATCATTTGATGCTTTTAAAAAACAAGTTGAAACCCCAATAAAGATAACACTCGACACAAATGGGTTTAATGCAGTTTGGGGAAATATACAGAAACAAGCGCAACAAAGTGGAATTCAAATTGGTAACTCATTAGTCCAAGGCGTTCAAAAAACTATAAGAAGTGGAAGTAATAAAGTTAGTAACGATGTCGCCAAGGCAATGTTTGATGGAATACTTCCAGACAAAAAAATCTTATTTAATGGTGGCGGTTTAGATGCCGTTGGCGCATATTCGGATGCAGTAAAAGCAATTAAAAAAGAATTTCAAGATATAGAAAAGAGCGGTGGTTTTCTTAAAAACTTTAAGTTTGGTGAAGACTTTAAATCGTTTACGGCAGAAATTACCAATGGTGCTAATGCCACTATAAAAGTTCTTGGAACGCTTGGAGATATATTAAACGACAAAGGCGAAGTTGTTGGTCATAGATGGAACACGACAAATCAAAGCTATTTTGTTGATATGTCAAATTCTTTGAAACAAGCCCAAACAGAAGCCCAAAAGCTTGGGCAAGATTTAGATAAAGTCAGCCAATCTTTTATTACTGGCACATTTGATGCGAATATTGCAAAGATGGAACAAGGGCTGATGGGAATCAGCAATAGTGTCAGTTCCGATTTGGTTAAAAAGGCATCTGATGCGGCTGCGGAATATTATAGAATTACACAAGAGATTTCCAACTCCCTTGCCAATCCGAATCAACAGGGGGCGCTACAGGGGCAACAGTTAGCTGATGCTTATAAGCAAGCCGAAGTATCACTAAAAACTTACAACAACGCAATGACAGAGGTTAGAGCCAATACACAAAAAATGTTGGCGGAGGGCGTTGGTGCAAGAAACGCAAACCAAGTAGAAACTTGGGCGAAGAATAATTCAAAGGCGCTCAAGCAGTATGGTGATCAGTTGACAGACCTTGCCAATAAAATGAGAAATGCTCAGACGCAAGGTGAATTGAACGGTTACGTAAATCAGTTTAAGAATTTAAAAGCTGAAATCACTGCGGCCGGGCTTGGTGGCAAGTCCTTTGGTGATCAGTTAAAGAATGCGTTTGTGCATATCGGTGAGTTCACTGGTATTTACGCTATTACCAGTCAAATGAGGCAGTTGCCACAAGAGATGGTTCAAGAAGTCATCAAGATTGACACGGCGATGACGGAACTGAGAAAGGTCAGTACTGCTAGTGCGTCTGAGATTAGCGATTATTTTGACAGTGCGACTGAAAGCGCTAGGAAGTACGGTCAGACAGTCGACGAAATCATTAATAGTACGGCAAGTTGGACAAGATTAGGTTACAACTTAGAAGATGCTACTGAACTATCTAGGGTGAGTGCGCTTCTTGGTCAAGTTGGCTCTGGTCTGGACGTTGAGTCTGCCAGTAACGGTTTACAGGCAGTAATTAAAGGCTTTAACGGTGCAGCCCAAGAAGCTGAACACTACGGCGACATAATCAATTATATTGCTGATACACAACCTTTGAATGCTCAAGATATCATTGAGGGCTTAACTAGATCGGCATCGAGTATGGCGGCGGCTGGCAATACTCTTGAACAGACAATTGGTCTGATTGCTGCTGGTACGTCAGTGACACAGGATTCAAAGTCCGTGGCACAGGCGCTTAAAACAATCTCCATGCGGTTAAGAGGGAGTAAAACTGAACTTGAGGCGGTTGGAGAAGATACGGAGGGAATGGCGACTTCCGTGTCTAAACTTAGAGAAGAAATGTTGGCTCTTAGTGGCGTTGACATTATGGTTGACGATAGTACGTTTAAGGAGACGTACGATGTTATCGATGAATTGTCATACAAGTGGCAAAACTTAACAGACATACAACAGGCATCTATTACAGAATTAATTGCCGGGAAACGTAACGGCAATGTCTTAAATGCGATTCTTAGTCAGATGTCGATAGCCAGAGAAACTGTTGCTGATGCAAATACAGAAGCCGTAGGTTCAATGGAATCTCAGCTTTCCGTTTACAATGAATCTATTCAGGCAAGTCTCGATAAATTTAAGGTAGCCTTTCAAGAACTCTCTACTGATCTTATCAATTCCGATACTATCAAAGGCATAGTCGATTTTGGTACGACTTTTATCACGATAATAGATGAACTGGTGAAACATATCGGTGTTCTTGGCACTGCATTAACTGGTCTTGGATTAGCTAAGTTATTATCAACGGCGAAAAATGGCGCAACTGGCATAATGCATATCAGTGACGCTATTTCATTGTTTAGTGGTGGCGCAATTAAAAATCTTGGAGACGCAAGAAGCGCATTCGGTTTGCTCTGGGATGAAATTTCGGTTGGTGCTAATGGCGCTGGAGATGCTATTGTCGGGCTTTTATCAAATATAAATCCAGTTATGTTAGGTATAACTGGTGGACTCGCCACGGCATTCGCCGTCTATAAGCTGTGGAAAAGCAGACAAGAAGAAATTGAAAGAAATACGTCCAGAACTACTGCGTCTTGGGGTCAAGACAAAGGCGAAATTGAACAATATAAATCACAATATATTGAATTAAATAAACAACTGAGTAATGCAAATCTTACAGAGCAAGAAAGGATTGGAATTAAACAACAGCTTCTCAGTCTGCAAGATGAGATTACTGCTAAATACGGAGACCAAGTTAAAGGAATTGATTTGATTAACGGCGGTCTTCAGACTCAGCTTGGAATTTTAACAAGTATTACTGCGGAAGAGGCAAAGAGAAACATACAGGATAACAGGCAGGGCTATGATAAGGCGAAACGTGAAATTGAAAAGAACCGTGGCTATAGAATAGACAATCCTAATGTTAATACTGGAGAGGGACTTGTAATGGAACTCTCTTCTTCCACGCAGTCTGCCTACAATAAAATATTCAATCCAGAGTATTGGGAAAATGAGTATGGAACTTTTGTTTTTAAGGGAGATGCTACACAGTTTGACACTGAAGTCAGAAAGGTTATGGATGACCTAGAGGAATTAAAAAAGACTGCTAATGAATCCGATCAAAACCTAATTCAAACCGCAATAAATAGCGCCCAAAAACAACTTGAAAGTAATAACAAAATACTTGACCAATATTTAGATAATTATAAGGCGTATCAAGAACAGTCAATATTCGCTGATGGCTTTGGTGACGAAGCGTCTGAATATGCCAAACGTATAAAGGAGTACAACGACGCTCTGCTTGGTGGCGACCTAGAAACTGTTATCGCCAAGAGATCTGAAGTCCTTGATTATTATAATAACACGATTAGTAATATTTTAAGTAATCATGAGGAATACGCAGATTATTTTAATGGCATCAGAGACCAGATTGACACTTCAAGCGAAGCGTTAATAGATTGGCAAGACATTGTTGAACACGATACCCCGGCTGTTGGCAATACATTTGCTAAATCTGCCGATAAAATAAAATCTACAATCAACGACTTAAAGAAACTTGAACTTGACAGTGTTGACATACAGGCAATTCTTGGCAATCCAGAAAATGTAAATTACGGATTATTGTCGGAACTCGCAAAGCTTTGGAATCCAGACATTGACTTAACAAAGGATCTTGATAGAAAGGCTTTTGCTGATTTCTTAGCACAACTTGGAGTTGGTTCACAAGACGCAGCAAGCAATATCGACCTAGTGAAATCTTCTTTTGACGATTTCATGAAATCTGCTTCCGCTTCTATCGATACACTTGATAAAGTTAACGCCGCCCTTGTTAATTCATTTAAAAGCGGTGGTTTATCTGCACGTATTGACGAGGAAACTGGCGCACTTACTGGTGATGTACAAACTATTTTAAGTGCATATAAGAAAGAACTTGGCGATGGTGATATCGACCAAATATTTGAACGCACGGCAAATGGTATAATTGTTAATCGTGATGCCCTTCGTGCTTTACAGGCACAACAGGAAAACACCACAAAGGCTGAGTTTATTGAACGTATTAAAGAAGCTGAAGCGCACCTTGCAAGCGCTACTACCGATGAGGAAAAACAAGCTTGGCAGACAAGGCTTAATAATGTCAAATTACTAGCATCTGCTTATGACGGTGCGACAAGCGCATATCAAAAGTGGGTTGATGCTCAGAAGATGGGCGAGGCTGGTGACCAGTATGATACAATTGCAAGTACTGCGCTTAAACGTGGCAAAGAACTTTACGACAAAGGTTTAGTTGGCACAAATGAATTTAGAGCAATTGCTCAATTATATTCAGACCAAGATTTAGCACTTGCGTCTGTAGAAGAAATTACAGAAGCTTACGAAAAAGGTGTAGGCACTGTAAAGAAATATTTTACAGAAGGTCAAGAGGGCGCTGTTGCTTTCGCCGATAAGTTGGTTGAACTTGGGGCAGCCACAAAAGAAGGTGACTTCTATAATTTTGAAGATGGAATAAATACGTCCGAAATAGCTGAAAAGTTAGGAATCAGTGTTGATTTAGTTGAAGCGGCGTTTAAGAAGCTTGGTGATTATGGATTTGATATTCATTTTATGACAGATGACCAACTTGCCGAGTTTGATTCTTTAACGGAAAAAGCTGAAGAGGCGCAAGATAAACTTAAAGAACTTCGTGATAGTGGCGCAAAAGTTGGTGACACAAAACTGATTGATATCGATTTAAGTGAAATTGATACAGTTGATGAAATGAAGAGCGCTTTAGACCAGTTGAACGAAGTTGTCGCATCTCCAGAAATAGACCCAGAGTCAGCTGAAGCATATCAACAAATTATTGATGTTTTAACAGAAAAACTTAGATTACTTTCTGAAACAGATATTGGCAATGAAGTAAATTTTAAAAATCTTGATAGCGCATATACTGTTCTTGGTTCTTTACAGGAAAGAATATCTGCTATTGATAATATGAATGCTACATCGACAGTAGATGTTGATGTGATGAATGATGACGAAGTTCAATCACTCGCAGAGCAAATTGAAAATTTCCCACCTGAAATAAAAACTGCAATTGGCGTTGATGGTGATGATGCTGAAACTATAATAAAGAAGATGGAAAACAAGGAGATAAAAATCCCTGTTGAATATCTACAACCATCCAATACGCCGACTGCCGACGGCGGAACAACTACCGTAAACGTCCAATACTCACAAGGTGATTTGCCAACAATTGCGCCACAAACTGTGCAATTAGATTATGAACCTAATCCAATTGAGGCAAATGTTGTTGCAAAGTTGGACAGCACAGAGGTTGATATATATAATCCAGACAAATCATCGCCAAAGAGTGGCACTGTTGTATATGGTAAAGATGTGTCAGAACCAGAGGGTTATGAACCATCTCCTAAATATGGTACAGTAAACTATTCAATTACTGTAACTGGCAAAAGCGCAATAGATGATTTACCTGACAGTGGAGACAGATATATTACATATCATATCAACACTGTTGGTAATGCCCCAGGCAATTATAAAGGAACTGTGCCAAAATCAACCTTCCAAAGTATGGCTCATGCTGGTGGTACTGCACACGCAAATGGTCTTAGTCGATACGGATTAAAACATGATGAGAATTCTCTGATTAATGAACTTGGTGCAGAAATTGTTGTAAGACCATCTGAAGATTCTTGGATGATTTTCAATGATGGTATGCCAACTATGGGTGCGCCTCTTAAAAAGGGTGACATTATATTTAATGCCGACCAAACAAAAGAATTGCTTAAGAAGGGTTGGACAAACAACTATGCAAGCATTCTTGGTGGGGCGTTTGCTAATGGTACTGTCACTGGCAATGCACATGTCAGAAAGGTTGTTGGTGGCGGTTCATTTAAAAAAGCCACATCATCGTCTAAAGGCGGTGGTGGTAATGGTGGTAATGGTGGCAATGGCGGAAACGGTGGTGGTTCAGACAACTCTACCAAAGACGCTAAAGAATTTAGTGAAGTTCTTGATGAGATTGAAATCAAGATTGATAGGATCGAAAGGTCTATCAATAATCTTGACGCAATTGCATCAAATACTTTTAATGACACAACAAAACGTCTTAAAAAAATGTCAACCGAGATTTCCAAGGTTGGTACTGAAATGGACATTCAACGCCGTGGGTACACCCGTTATATGCAAGAAGCTAACAAATATCGAAGTGGATTAAGTGATGATTTAATTAATCAGATAAAAAACGGCAGAATTGACATTAAAACAATCAAAGACGAAGACACTTGGAAGAAAATAGAAAATTTTAGAAAATATTATGAACTTGCGCTCGATTGCCGTGATGCGGTTTATAAGCTTCAGCAACAGGAAGCTGATTTGTGGAAACAGCGCTTCGATACAACTCAAACTGCCTATGAGAATAAGATTGCACAATATCAACATGTGTATGACATGATGGATAGTTATATTGATTATGCGGAAAATACAGGAAGAATCTCAGCTAATAAATACAGACAAAAGCAGATAACTCAAGAAAACGCATCTATTAAAAAGCTTAAAGCTGAATATGATAGCTTAAAGAAGAAAATGGATGAAGCATTGGCAAGTGGTTCATTAAAGAAAAACTCTGAGGGCTATTATGAAATGCTTAATGCTCTCAACGCTATCAAGGAAGATATTGTTGAGACAACGGCTAATATTGCAGAACTCAACAAATCAATCAGAGAAACCAACTGGGAAATCTTTGACAAAGCCGCTGAATCTATTGCCAATATGCGTGATGAACTTGAATTCTTATACGACATTCTTGATGAGAAGATGTTCGATGACAATGGAAAAGTTACCAATAGTGGTATAGCTGGATTTGGAATACTCTCCTCTCAGTATAATATCTCAATGGCTGAAGCGCAGAAATACGCAAAGGCAATAGAAGATATAAACAAAGAGATAGCAAATGATAGATATAATCAAGACCTTATTGAGCGTAGACAAGAATTGTATGAGTCTCAGCGCAAGGCAATTCAACAGGCTAACGATTATAAAGAAGCCATTAGAGATTTAGTCAAAGATGGAATTGATGCGCAAATTGATTCTCTTAAAGAATTAGTTTCAAATTATGAAAAGCTGATGGATTCTCAAAAGGATGAACTCGACTATTCTAAAAAAGTTGCAAGCGCACAAGATAATATCAATAAAATTCAGAAGCAACTTAGTGCTTATGAAAATGACGATAGTGAAGAAGGTGCAACTAGAAGACAAAAACTTCGTAACGACTTGAAGAATGCCCAAGACAGTTTAGAACAGACTCAAGAAGAGCGAAGAATCAGCGAGACAAAAAAGATGCTTTCTGATTTACAGGATGAGTACGAGAATGTATTAAATGCGAGACTTGATAACATTGACGCATTGGTTAAAGCTGTCGTTAGTGGTGTTGATGCTAATGCAAAAACTGTTAAAACTGCAATTGAAACAGCGGCGAAAAATGTTGGTTATGTTATGACAAATGACGTTGCCACTATTTTCGCTGACGGCAGTAATGCACTTGTTTCTTATTTTACTAGTGGTGATTTTGTTAATAAGGTTACGAGTATAGCTAATGCAGTTTCTAACATTGAAAAATACTATTCTGATGCCGTTAAAGATGCTAATAAATCAGCCAACAAAAATATTACTAATACGGAGGAAACACAGGCTTCTATCAACAAATCAACAACGGATGCCGCACGAAAAGGTGTTGTTGCTAATAATGCCGCAAATAAAACGAGTGGTGTTGACGGCTCTTGGAAGACAGATAAGAAAACGAAGCAACGAACTGGATGGACTTTCAATGACGGTACTAAGGCGACTGGTCTTAGTAAAATTGACAACAAGTGGTATCTTTTTGATAGTAAAGGTAATATGAAAGTTGGCTTGCAGGAATATAACGGAAACAAATACTATTTTAGACGCAATAGTGGTAAGGCAATATCTGAATGGGTTAAGTCTGGTAATAATTGGTATTATTTCGATAAAAACGGTAAAGCTGTTAGTGGATGGCAAACTCTTACAAAAGACGGTAAAAAGGGGTGGTATTATTTTCACAAGAATACACATGCTTTACAGTTTGATAAATGGGTCAATAGTAAAGGTATAACCGCTTATCCTAAGAAAGGTGATTATTATGTTGGCGCTGACGGTCTACGACTAGTTAATGGTAAAAAGAAAACCAAAAATGGATATAAGACATTTGACAAAAACGGCAAATGGAAAGGTTATAAGAGTGGTGTTAAGAGCGTTGGAGCAGACGGTTTATACTGGACGAATGAGGGTGTACCCGAAACGATTGTACGAAAGTCTGACGGCGCAGTCCTAACAAGACTCAATGCCAGAGACACTGTATTAAACGGAGATGCAACTAAGAATATGTGGGATTTCTCAAATAATCCTATGAAATTCTTAAGAGGTCTTGGAATAAACAGTGCAACTGGTAACGATGTCGATTTGGTTATCAATCTTAACGGACTTCGTAACGCATCAGAATTCATGACTGAATTAAGAAAAGATAAGAAGTTTGAGAGGTTCATTCAAGAGATTACAATTGGTCGTGTAAACGGGCATGGTTCGCTTGCGAAAAACGCAATTGCTTTTTAATGATTTAATGGTCTAGCTAGTTGAAATATACTAGCTAGGCTTTTTCTATATGAGGAAAAGGAGAATGGGTAAGGATAAAAAGAAAAACAAAAAGAAAACGGATATTACCGTTGACGAACTCAAAAAGGAGTATGAAGACTCCCTTGAGTTATTAAAGGCAAAACACAAACAATTAGATGGAATGTTACAGGAAGTCAGATTGTATATTGACGATATTAAAAAAATAAAAGAAGGAATTAGTTTAAACAACAGGCTTCTTGATGATGAATAAATAATAAGGAGGTGAATATGTGGTTACGGATTTTAAATATGACGACATTAAATTGAGCGATTTAGGATATGCAATTGTATCTTTTGATGGAGTAAAAGATGGTGAAGTCGATACCGACTCGCAATATAGCTACAATCACATTTCATTGTATCGTGGTAAAAGACAGCCATATATTACATCTGTTTATGAAAGTCCTCTTGAGATGGAATTTTATATAGCGAAAAATCTATGCCTAAATGATAGTGGGCATTTTGATAAAAGCGTATATAATATATCGCTCCGTGATATGGCGTTTTTAAAACGATGGCTTGTACGACCAACGCCACATAAACTAAGTCTTGAGGATGAAGAATATCACGGAATATATTGGAATGGAACTTTTAATGTAGAGGAATATGTATTTAGTGGTGGAAGGATTGGCGCTAAGTTGACGTTTGAGTGTGATGCTCCATTTGGATATTACGAAGACGTTGAAATAGTTGGAACACTATTAGCTGACGAAAGCCTTAAGTACGAATGTCCATCCGATGAGATTGGGTGGATTTATCCAAACCTCACAATCACTTTGTGCGAGGATGGAGATTTACAGATTACTAATGCGTTTGATGGTCGTGTTATGGAAATCAAGAATTGTGTTGACGGAGAGGTTATAACAGTAAACAAAGATTTACAAATTACCACGTCCGAACAAAACCATAAAATTATGGATGATTTCAATTATGTGTATTACAGGGTCAACAATGATTTTATTAACACAACCAATACTTTTGAAAGTAATTTATCTGTAGAATTTAAACTAACATACACTCCATATGCAAAGGTGGTGGCTGTATGAGTATGTATGATGGAATTATTGAAGTTGGTTTTGATGGAAAGCCCGTTGTGCCTACATTAGTTTTGGCTAGTAGAAGTGGACGCAAGATTGGTGTAATACAAAACGTACAATCCATTAATACAACACACCCATTGAGCGATGTGGCTGAACTTTCGTTTGACGTATACAAAACTATTGATGGAAAAGAATACTCCGACTGGGATAAACTTAAAGACTTCAAGTTGATTCAGATACCCAGAACAAATGATTGGTTCGAAGCGCAAGTGTCTGTAGACGAAGAAAATGATATTGTCAAACACGTTACATGTGTTCATGCAAACGAGGCTGAACTTGGTCAATTAAATCTTTACGAAACTGAAATAAACACAGAAAGCGATATTGACAGAGACGATTATAAAGAAACATATTTTTATAATGAAGAAGACCCTACTGCATCACTTCTTAATAGAATATTAAAAGATAAAGCGCCACACTATCAAATCTATCATGTTGACTCCACACTCGTTCATTTATTCAGACAGTTTTCATTTAATGGAACATCAATACAAGATGCTTTAAATGAGATTGCAGAAGAATGTGGTTGTATTTTTAAATATGGCGAGTGGTCTGAAAACGATGGCAAATATCACAGAACTATAAGTGCTTATGATTTAGAGGATTATTGCTACAACTGTCAAAAGCGTGGGAACTATACAGAACATGTTTGTACAAATTGTGGCTCTACGAATATTCATTATGGATATGGTGAAGATACCGGGATATTCATTTCTAGAGAAAATTTAGCTAATTCGATTAATTACGAAACGAACGCAGACCAAGTAAAGAATTGTTTTAGGTTGTCTGCTGGTGATGATATAATGACTGCCGCAATTAAAACATGTAATCCGAATATGTCACAATACCTTTGGTATTTTTCTGATGATATGATGGATGACATGTCGGATGAGTTAAGTGCAAAAATTACAGAATATAATGCGCTTATCAATGACTATAAAGATACAAGAGAGATTTCGATACCAAGTGATTTGGTGAATAAATATAATGCGCTTGTAAACGAATATGGCGAATATAATGAAGACATTGTGACTATCAGTTGTCCAATTTTGGGTACTGCTAAATTAACAGAGGCATATTATAATGCTGTAAATCTATATGGGTTTTTAAAGTCTGAACTTGCGCCATCGTCTGAGGAAGTGCAAACCACGACCGCCCTAGAGCAAATGGAAATATTGCAGACAGGCAGTAATATGTCTAGGGTTGGAATCTCTGATGCGAGTGGAACTATATCATACACGATTGCGAATTCAGCAATACAATCATACGCAAAAGTTTATATAGATACATCTAGGTATAAAGTTACCGCTTTTACAAACAGTATTCAGAACAAGGTTTGGACAGGCACTATTACTATTAAGTCATATATTGATGACGAAGATGTCGCAACGGCAATATTTACAATCACATTGTTTGACAGTTCTAATAACAACGAATATGTCGAATGGGTTAAACAGTCTGTTCAAAAAGCAATGGCAAATAGAGAAGCAACAGATTTGAGTATTATCAATCTATTTGATAACGATGTATCTTTGGCTACATTTAAAGAAAGATTGAAACTGTATTCACTTGACAATCTTTCAACGATAAATAACATGGCAACATCAGCCATTACAATCATGGTCGAGCAGGGAATTGCAGACTCTGCTTCGGTTGACGAAGATGTTTATGGCGAATTATATCTACCTTATTTAAACAAAAGTAAAGCGGTAGAGCAAGAACTTGAAAAAAGAGAGTTACAACTCTCCTATCTGCTACAACCTACAGACGATAACGGTAATACAGATCCACGATTCCCATCGTTAGGATTGCTTGATATTATCGCTCAAAGACGAAATGAAATTGCCAATACGCTTGATATCCAAACATTTCTTGGTGATGAGTTATGGGAAGAACTTTCTTTTTATAGGCGTGAGAATGAATATCAAAACCCAAATTATATTTCTGACGGCTTAACAGATAGCGAAATAATTGAATATGCTCAAAGATTTTTTGATGAGGCAACTAAAGAGATTATCAAATCTTCTACCCTTCAGAATACCATTTCTGCGCCATTGGCTAATTTTCTTTTAATGGAAGAATTCAAACCTTTACAATCTAAATTTAAAGTCGGCAACTGGATTCACTTAAAAGTTGACGATAAAGTATATAAACTTCGTCTGACAAACTGGACGGTTGACTATGACGACATAGAGGATTTGGATGTCGAGTTTTCTGATGTTGTTCGTGTTGGGAATATCATAACAGACACAGAATCTATCCTATCAAAATCTAGAAGCATGGCAACTACTTATGATTACACTGCGAAGCAAGCGAATAAAGGAAAGGATGCTGATAATACTCTCAAGCTTTACAAAAACACTGGCATTGATTTTTCAAAAATTAAAGCAATCACTTCAAAGGGTAATACAAACATTGTCTATGACGATGACGGAATTTTATTAAGGCGTGTAAATGGCACAGATGTACTTCCAGAGCAAGCACGAATTTATAACAACGGAATTTATATTACAAAAGATGCTTGGCAAACTGTATCAACTGGTCTTGGTCACTATTCATATGTAGACCCCGAAACGCATCAAACGGTACAGACATATGGAATTATTGCTGACACCGTTATTGGTAAATTAATTTTAGGTGACCAGCTTAAAATCTTTACACAATCTGGGAATTTTAAAATTAATGAAGACGGTCTTACTGCATCTAATGGTACATATACCGTCAAAATAGATCCCGAAGCACAAACCGATTCTCAAATATTCTCAATTTATAAAACACAGACACCAACAGATAAACTACTGTTTGTTGATACTGACGGCGATTTAGTTGTTAAAGGTGATATTAATGCTAAAACATTAAGTACTGGTAGTAAAACTTCTTCTGCTACTGGACAGAACGGATTATTTATAGATTCAAGTGGAAATCTTTATTCGGGTTCGGGCAATCAGACAATAATATATGCGAATGGTGAATTTACATTTGGTGGCACAAACGGAATTAATTTTAATGGTTCTACTATAACACTTGGCTCTGACTGTAGTATTTCTTGGAATGATGTGACTGACACTAGTGAGGTTGCAAGTAAGTCTGATATACCATCTGATTCACATATTACACAGATAACAAAGAATACGGTAACCACTGCTTATGTTAATGCGTTGGAAGTTACTGCTAAATCTGTTGCCGCAGAGAATCTTACAGGAACAACTATTAGTGGAAAAACTATAAGTGGTGGAACGATTACTGGTGGAACAATTGAAGGTTCGACAATTAGTGGTGTAAAAATCACAACCGATACCTTTAAGGCAAAAGGTACTGATGAGTTGAATTATATTACACTTGGAGATTACATATTCTGCGTACATGATGATGAAGGTAGTGATGCCAGAATGTTGCTTTTTAGAGATTATGAACAAACTACGTCTGGTACAAAAGAATACTTTTATTTTGATATTTGGGCTAATCAGTTGAATTTTTGGTATACGGGGCAAACAGCATGGACGCTTAGTTATACTGGTAGCGGTTGGGCTGATGTTGATGGAATGACTAATTTTAATAAGCGAGTTAATTTTAACTACAATATTTATGATAAAAATGGTAATCAGATTACTGGCTCAGATAGAAATATTAAAAGTTCAATATCAAAATTAAATATCGCAGATAGCGCTTCTTTTATATACTCACTTGTTCCATCAAAATTTAAGTACTTAGAAGGAACATCCAATAGATATCATCATGGGTTTATTGCCCAAGAGGTCAAGGAATCTATGGGCGATGATGATTGGGGTGTATTTATAGATGGCAATATGGAAAGACAGAAGATGGTAAACGAGAAAGATTATCTTGGATTGCGGTACGCAGAGTTTATTGCAGATATTGTTGCCACTATTCAATATCAAAAAGAGATTATTGATGGTCTTGAATCAAGGCTTAATACTTTAGAGTCAAAGGAATAAAAGGAGAATATATGAAAATTACTAATGGAACTCTTATAAACATGATAAATGTTTTAAATAAATGCGGTCAAAAGAAACTGCCACAAAAGATTAGTTATGCCATTACTAAGAACACAATTAATTTGAGTGGGGATTATGAGTGTTATTCAAAATCAATACAAAAGATTATATCCGATTATAAAGATTACATCATTAAAGATGAGAACGGCAAACAGAAGGTTAGTGATATCGGATTGCCAATTGTTGACGATTCTCATATGGCAGATTATATTGCAGAAATCAATGAACTTCTTAAGATTGAGATTGATGTTAATTTGTATACTATCGATGATTCTGCGTTTGATTATGATGATAACAAGTATGATGCTTTGACCGCACGGGAAATGTTACAACTACAAACCATTCTTTGTGAAAATAATAAAGAGGGGTGATTATATGCTTAGAGGATTTGTATTTGGGTTTGCAAGACCCAAAAAAGAGGAAAGATACGGAGATGCGGAATTAATCCAAGGCAAAGTGAATCTTTTGATTGACGGTTACTGTGGAGAAGCCGCAAGAAAACTAATCTCCTATCTCAAGAAAAGAAAAATTAAAGATTTATATTTGTTAGCCACTCATATACATTACGACCATGTAGACGGTTTTGCACAAATTGTTAGAGACGGCTATTTTAATGTAAAAGCAATCTACTGTTATGATCCAGTAACTTTAAAAACTGGATTGAGAAACAATAAAGGAAGTCGAGCGGCTAGAGAAGATATTGAAGCATTTGAAGACTTTATTGTCGAAGCAAAAGATAAAGGTATTAAAATTATATATTTAAAACATGGAGATAAAGTTACTCTTGGTGATATTAAGTTCCAAGTTTTCAGACAGCAACCACCAGTAGTTGAAGATGATGATACAGAGGCGTATTCGTATATTAATGACGGAAGCCTCTGTATTTATTTTTATGAATTATATTATCTGACAAGTGGTGACGGCTCTGAAAGACTTTATGATTTTGCGAAGTCGCTTGGGCTTAAAGTCAAATATTTTAAAATACCACATCACGGAAACAATTGCACAAAATTACAGGCAGAAGGATTCAAAGCGGATGGTGCTAATGTTTGTTGGTATAACGACCTTGAACCTAATGGTGTAGGTACTTGTGATTTTACGGCTTATGGTGCAAGACGTTGTAAAGAAGCTGGAATTAAAGTGCTTGAAGCAGTCGGTGATATTAACTGGATTGCTAAGAGCGGATATATGGTTATTTATAAAGGAAGTAAAAAGTATACTTATCCGATTAAATATCAGGGTAAATCTACTCTTAAATCTCCCACTGTAAATATAATCAGAAAGATTTTTGAAAAGAAGTTTAGTTCTGGTGATAGAAGAAATACCCTTCTGATTGATGCTGGCTACTACCCTCTTGCGGCTCAAAACAAAGTAAATATGGTTATTAAAGTTGCGAAAGATATTATTAATAAGAAGGTTGATTTTGGAACAAACGAAACAAGATTGGCTAACTTGGATAAAAAATATGGCAAGGGATATGGTCAATTGATTCAAGATGAGATTAATTCTCTGTTAAATGCTAAATCTAAAAAATGGTAACTGATGATGGGACTCTAGGTAACTTGAGTCCTTTTATTATTTAGGAAGGAGACCGAATATGTATGGTGATTAAACGTAAGATAATAGACATATCACAATTTAATAATGTGACAAATTGGTCAAAGGTTAAAGCCACAAAAATTCCTGTGATAATCAGAATCGGTTACAGAGGAAGCAAGACTGGAATTATTACATATGACCCAAGATATAAGGAATATTTAAAAGCGTGTGAAGATTACGGGATTGAACATTATCAGTATTTCTTCCCATGTTCAATTACAGACGCAGAAGCACATGAAGAAGCAAGGTTTATAAAGAGCGAAGCTAAAGGTCTTGTGTGGTTAGACTCTGAGGTTGTTCAAAGAGATAAGAGCGGACGTTCTGATAAACTGTCCAAGGAAAAGAGAACAAGGATGTTGCGGATTATCTGTGAAGATTTATTGAAGTGGGGAATTCCCGTTGGGATTTATGCTTCACGCTCTTGGCTTTACAACAATATTGATATGTCGCAAATTCCTGCCGATGCCGTTAAAAATACATGGGTAGCAGAGTACGGTGTAACCATGACTAAATACACTGGGTATTTTGTAATGTGGCAGTATTCTTCCAAGGTGTCTGTTGATGGTATTAGTGGCAATGTAGATATATCTAATCAATATCTTGACTTCCACACAAAGATTAATGGTAAGGAAACTTCTATTAATCAAACGACAAAAACAAGTTCTGAGCCTGTAAAGAAAAAAGAAAAGTCTGAACTTGAAAAAGTTATCGAGGTAGCGAAGGGTGAACTTGGATACCTTGAAAAACGGTCTAATAGTCAGCTTGACAGTAAGACGGGCAATGCAGGGTATAATAACTATGTTAAATATTGGTCTGTGAAGCCAGAGTGGAATGGTGCTTATTGGTGTGCGGCATTTATTTGTTGGGTGTTCACTGAGGCGCTTGGCAAAGAAAGGGCAAAACAATTACTTAAACATTATCCTTATGTTTATTGCCCTACTCTTGCTGGACTGTTTACAAAACATTCTAACCCAAAGGTTGGCGATATTGTAATCTTTTGGAAGAATGGAGAGTTTGCCCATACTGGATTAGTAATTGCGGTTGACGGTGATAAGTTCACAACAATTGAGGGCAATACAAGTGGTGCTTCTAATATTGTTGCCAATGGTGGTGGCGTATGTCAGAAGCAATATTATAATTCTAAAATGATTGGTACTAAGTTCTGCCGTCCAGCCTACTCTTCTACCGCTATTACATCTGATGCAAATAAAGTTGTTGTTGCAGATGATATGCATACTGTTAAGTGGAAAGGTTATGTTAATATTGGAAAGAACGCAAAACTTGCAGTCAGGCTTCAACCCAACACAAAAGCAAAAGAATGTTCTTTTAGTGGTTTAAAGCAAGGTACAGAAGTGGGTGTATCTTTTGAACAGGGTGATTGGTATCTGATTAAATATAACGGCAAGTTTGGATATGTCCAAAAGAAATATATAGCCAAAACAAAAATCAGCGAAGTATCAAATCCCGACCCAGTAGTTGATGATATCCATAAAGTTAAATGGATGGGAATCGTCAATACAAAAGGTGGAACTTTAAATGTAAGAACTCAGCCTACTACTTCCGCAAAAACTTGTAGTTTCAGTCCTCTTCGCAAAGGAACAGAGATAGGTGTGTGTCATAAAAATGGTGACTGGTATTTAATCAAGTATAACGGGAAGTATGGGTACGTCTATTCTTCCTATGTAAAGAAAAAATAATATTATAGGAGGAATAAACCAATGGACAAAGAATCGATTATTGCAATTTTTGTAGCCGTTATAGGCTCAAATGCATTATGGGGATTTATACAATTTCTATTACAACGTAAGGATAACAGGGAAGATTGTGCAAAAAAGATTCTTGATATGATTCAGAAATTAGATGAAAAGATTGATAAGCTTGACGGTGAATTGAGTGAAAGAGGTGCGATTGCATGTCGTGTCCGTATTCTTAAATTCATGGATGAAATACTTGAAGGATGGAATCATTCAAAAGACAGTTATAACCAAGTGATGCAAGATATTACAAACTATGAAAGATTTTGTGCTGAACATCCGATGTTTAAGAACAATCAAACTGTAGCGACGATTGAGTATATTAAGAATGATTATCAAGACCATTTGGAAAAAAATGATTTTAAAACTGGAAACTAAAATGGATAAAATAATTAATAAAACTAATAAAACAATTCTTCCTGTTTTAACTAAAGAACAAATAAAAAATATGAATTGTAAACCAACAAAAGAGTTTATTGATTCTTGTAAAAAAGCTGGAAGATTATTTGGTGAACCAAAATAAGGAGGAAAAAATATGAATGTAGCAATTATTATCGCAGTAGCTATTCTCATTGAAGGACTTGTTGAATATGGCAAGAACATTGCCGATATGTTTTATGGTGGAGACAAGAAGACAGCAGTCACACAGATTATCACAATTATTGTTGGTATTGCGCTTGCATATGCGTTTAATGCCGATATGTTTGTCCCTCTTGGATTAACAGTAAATCACTATATTGGAATGGTGCTTACTGGTATTGTGATGAGCCGTGGCTCTAACTATGTCTCTGACCTTATTGGTAAGATTGGGCAGACTACTGTTGGTTGAGATAAAAGATGGGAGTTTTCTCCTATTAACAAATAGGGGGTGAATACATTGGGATATTCAATAAATAATAAAACAAATAAAATAACTCTTACTAGGGGCGATACGTTTCGTGTCCAGTTTGAGATAGTGGCTAACGATGAAGTTTACACCCCATCTGCTGAAGACAGTGTTAGATTTTCGATGAAGAAAACATACGCAAGTAATGTGGTTTTAGTCCACAAGGATATAGATACTGAAACAATGGTATTAACACTCAGTCCAGAAGATACAAAAGAATTAGCATTTGGAAATTATGTGTATGATGTTGAAATTACTTTTGCGAATGGAGATGTATACACATTTATATCTGGATGGTTTGAATTAACGCCCGAAGTGGAATAAGGGGGTGTTAATATGAGTGACAACTCTGTTTTAGAAATACCTAAAATGACATCAAACATTAATGGTTCGTCTACATCTTTTAACCAAACAATTCCTACAATGGTCGGGAATATGACTTCAGTTTCTACGGTCTTTCCCAAAACGCCAAAGATGTCGGGAACTGTTGTAACATCGTCAGATAAGATTGATTATGAGACGGTGAAAAAAGCGGTTGAAGAACAGATGAAGAAGGTAAAATATATTGAAGATATAACTATTGACCCAGATGGTGCTGTAACTATTACGAGAAAAGAAAAGAAAGGTCAAGTTACTATAAATGATTAATGGGTGGGGCTTCCCCACCCTTATTATAATAGAAGGGGGTGAACGGCAAACATGCCAACCAAAGTTAAATTAACAAAACTTACCGATGGCACAAAAGAAGCCCTTGCACTTAATAAAATAAATTATGATTCGGAAACTAAAAAGCTTGCTTTGTATAGTTCCGAGGATAATAACTTTAAAGAAGAAACAACCATATCAGTTGAAACAGACACAACCCTTTCTGAGAGAGGAGTGCCAGCGGACGCATGGGCGACTGGTAGTGCAATTGCGTCTGTACAGGCACAAATAGGTTCTCCTTTAGTTGCTAATCAAGCAAGTAAGATGACAGATACATCTAAGATTTATGTATATACTGGAACTGAAAGCGGATACACAAAGGGCAACTGGTATTATTATAATGGAACGGCGTGGGTATCAGGCGGTGCTTATAACGCCAATGCATATGAAACAGATAAGACATTAACAATCGCAAACCGCCCTGCCGATGCACAGGCAACTGGTAGTGCGATTGAAGATTTAAACCTTCATATTTCAGAGGTTGAAAGTGAAATATCAGATTATATTGACGCTAAATCGGTAAACGGACTCCTGTATGAGAATAACATTCTTTATCTTACATCTAATAACGAAATCGTTGGTGATGGTGTTGAGATTAAAGGTGGTGGTGGAGGCGGTGGCGGTGACGAAAGCGCATCTGTCATTGAGGTCACCAATACGACAGGATGGTTATCCAAAACTATTTCTTATGGGCAAAATGTAGAATTAACATTTACATGGTCTTCAATCGAGGATGAACAACCTACAGGAAATGGTACTCTTCAAATTACCGTTAACAATATTGTCAAGCGGACATTAAACGTGGCACAGGGAAATTTATCGGTTAATGTATCAGAGTATTTATCAAGTGGTAATAACTCTGTTCGTATCCGTATTTCAGATATTTATGGAAAATCAAGAAGTATTATCTTCTCGATTAAAGCGGTTGAATTAACAGTATCGAGTAACTTTGATGCATCGGGTGCGTTTTCAACTGATACAAATATTGATTATACTTATACTCCGTATGGTGCTGTTGAGAAAACAGTATACTTTAAAGTTGATGGGACAACTGTCGGAACATCTGTGGTCACTGCTTCTGGACGGCAACAGACTTATACTCTCCCGTCATTGACTCATGGTTCACATAGTTTGCTTGTGTATTTTGAGGCAGAGGTTGATGGTGAAACTGTTACATCCAATGAACTGTATTATGATTTGATTGTAGTGAACGATTCGTCAAATAAACCTATTATCTCAAGTACATTTCGTAGGACAACTGCATCCCAGTACGAAACGATTGTTATCCCGTACAAGGTATACACACCTAACAGCTTAACATCTGAGGTGGTGTTAACTGCTAATGGCGAACAAATTTCTGCTCTTACAGTTGACCGTACAGAACAGACATGGAGTTATAGACATGATGAAGTAGGAAGTCTTACACTTAAAATCACATCGGGTTCTACCAGTAAAACATTTAATCTTACTATTACAGAATCAGAGATTGATGTAGAGCCTGAAACAGACGCTCTTAAATTATATCTTACGAGTTATGGTCGTTCTAATGCTGAAGAACATCCAGAGGAATGGAAAGACACAACAAATAACATTTCTGCTACTCTTTCAAACTTTAACTTTGTTTCTGATGGATGGCAGACTGATGAAGATGGTATTACAGTCCTCAGAGTATCGGGTGATGCTAGGGTTACAATCCCATATAAACCATTCGCTTCAGACTTCCGTTCTACTGGTAAAACTTTTGAAATAGAGTTTGCATCAAGAAGTATTCTTGATTACGATGCTACCTTAATCTCTTGCATGAGTGGTGGCAGAGGTTTCCAATTAACTGCACAAAAAGCTTTACTTAAATCTGAGCAGTCTGAAATTAGTACTCAGTATAAGGAAGACGAACATGTGCGAATTAGTTTTGTTGCTGAAAAGCGTACAGAACATCGCTTGTTATATATTTATATTAATGGCATTATGTCGGGAGTTATTCAGTATCCAGATGATGATGACTTCTCACAAGTAACGCCAGTTAATATTAGTATAGGAACAAATAGTTGCACTACTGATATCTATTGTATCAGGGTGTATGATAATAACTTAACCCGTTATCAGATTTTAAATAACTGGATTGCAGACACGCAAGATATTACTACTCTGCTTGCAAGGTATGAGCATAACGATGTTTATAACGAATATGGCGATATAGTCATTGATAAGCTGCCTAATGATTTGCCATATATGGTTATCGAATGTCCAGAACTTCCTCAGTCTAAAGGCGACAAGAAGACAGTTAATGGATATTTTGTAGACCCTTCAACACCGTCAAGGTCATTTACTTTTACTGGTGCGCAAGCAGATGTACAGGGTACGTCATCTCAGTTCTATGCTAGGAAGAATTATAAGATTAAATTTAAGAATGGCTTTGTGATGACTTCTACTGGGGAAGAATCTCCAACATTTGCAATGAATAGTGATGCAGTCCCTACTAGCACGTTTACATTCAAAGCTGACGTTGCTTCATCTGAGGGTGCAAATAACGTAGAACTTGTAAGATTGTACGATAACGCTTGTCCTTATAAAACTCCACCTCAAGAAACAAATAGTAAGATTCGTCAAGGTATTGACGGTTTTCCTATTGTTATCTTTTGGAACGATGGCAATAATGTGTCATTTGTGGGTAAATATAATTTCAACAATGATAAATCAAGTGAAGAAGTTTTTGGTTTCCAAGACGGAGATGAATCTTGGGAAACACTGAATAACTCTGGTGTGTATGCATTGTGGCAATCTGCTGATTATTCTGGAAATGGATGGTTGTCCGATTATGAAGCAAGATATCCCGAAGATAATACTAATCCAACTAATCTTCAAAAATTGGCGACTTGGATTGTATCAACAGACCAAAGCAAGGCAACAGGCGCTACTCTTTCACCGTCATATACAGATGTTGACGGTAATGTTCATACTAAAGATAACGCCGCTTATAGAGTGGCGAAATTTAGAACAGAAGCAAAAGACCATTTTGAAATAGATTCGCTTCTGTTTTATTATCTCTTCACAGAGTTATTCTTGATGGTTGACTCAAGAGCAAAGAACGCTTTCCCGTCTTTCTTATCAGGTGATAAGTGGTGTTTCTTACCTTACGATATGGATACTGCAATCGGTATCGATAACCAAGGTGCGTTAACATATGGATATTCTCTTGAAGATATTGATAAGGTCGGTACGGAAAATGTTTTCAATGGTCAGAATTCTGTCCTTTGGATTAATGTTCGTGCGGCTTTTTATAACGAACTCGCATCAATGTACTCTAATTTAAGGTCAAGTGGTGCGTTGTCTTATAATCTTATTGAATCTATGTTTGAGGCTCATCAAAACAAGTGGGCTGAAGCTATTTTTAATGAAGATGCATGGTTTAAATATATAGACCCGTTGGTAGATGATGGTAACGCAAACTATTTATCAATGGCTCTTGGTTCTAAAGCGGAACAAAGAAAATGGTGGTTATATAACAGATTTAGATATATTGATTCAAAGTATTCGGCTGGTGATACGTTAACAGATTATATCATGATAAGACCGGGTGCTATTGATGATGGTATAACAATTACACCTTATGCTGACATTTATGCGTCAATCAAATGGGATAATGATATTGCCATTGAACGTGCGACTCATGGTGAACCAGTTACTATTGATTGTCCTTACACTCAAGCTGGTAATAACGTAGTCAGTATTCTTAACGCATCACAGTTGGCAAGTGTTGGTGATTTGTCGGGATTTAAATGTAGGTCGGCAAATTTCGCAATGGCAACAAGACTTCAATATATCAAAGTTGGAGATGGTGCTAGTGGATACGAAAATCCCAACTTACTGGAACTTAATGTTGGTAATAATGCCTTGTTAAGCACTGTTGATGCAAGGAATTGTACGTCTCTTACTATGCCAATTGATTTGTCGGGTGCAACAAATATTGAGAACGCTTTGTTTGATGGTACGGCTATTACATCCGTATCATTGCCTATTGGTGGTATCTTAAAGAAGCTTCGTTTACCGTCAACAATCACAAACTTGACAATAAGAAATCAACCGTCAATCACGGAATTCTATATGCCGTCTTATTCTAATATTACGACTCTGCGTATTGAGAATTGCAGTAATGCAGTTCCGATTAATACAATCCTTTCTGCTATACCGACTAATAGCCGTGTAAGAATTATTGGATTTAGCGCAACGATGTCTACTACATCAGCGGTCGAAGCTTTTTATGACCGTCTTGATACAATGAGAGGTCTTGACGAAAACGGTGGCAACCTTGATAAAGCGGTCGTGAGTGGAACAATTACAGGGCTTGGTGATATTACTGGCGCATGGCTTGCGCAGATGTACGAAAGATATCCAAATATTACGATTGAGTATGCACATATTACATCCTATCTTAAGTATTACACTTACGATGGAAGTAACTTACTGTACACAGAAACTGTTAGAGACGGTGGCAATGGTACTTATAGTGGTTCTCCGTCAAGGACTGCTACTGCGCAATATACATTTACATTTGTCGGTTGGAGTTTAGAACAGGATGCTCAGGCAGCTGATTCTAATGCAACTAAGAGTGTTAGTGCAGACAGGAGTGTCTATGCGGCTTATAGTAGAACATTGAGGTCTTATACTGTTTACTGGCGCAATGCAGATAACACTCTTCTTGAGACAGATACGAATGTAACTTATGGTTCAATGCCACAGTACAATGGGTCAACTCCTACATACCAAGGAAGAGCCGCAACTGGATGGTCACCGTCTATTAGCGCAGTTGTCGCAGATGTAACATATACTGCAACTTATGTGCCAACATTTCAAGTTAGATTCTTTAACGATACTACTCTTCTTCAAACGGTCACGGTCGAACAGGGTGGCACTGCGGTTTATACTGGTACAACACCTACCTCTTCTAGTGGTGAATTCTTATTCTGGAATCCAGAACCGACCAATATTCAAAAACACACCGATGTTTATGCTGTCTTTGATTTTGAAATGGTAGAACCCGACTTGAAGTATCTTGTGTATACATTGAATGAAACGAACAAGACGATGACAATTACCAATCTGAATATTGCGAATATCGTTGCTGATAATCTTAGTTACATTACAATACCTGATACCATCAATGGTTATCATGTAATTATAGGATAAGAAAGGAGGGATGATATGGAAATAAATTTCGGTACAAATAAAACAAATTGCAGTGTTATTTTTGATGTAAATGGGAATTATGGTGTGTCAAATAATAAAATGTATATAACTGGAACTAATTGGAATGGAATGACATATTTTCCGAATGGGATAAATAAAACGAATATAAGTTATTCTACAAAAATGAATAAACTGGTAAAAATTCCAAACGGGGTTACTGATATATCACATTGTTTTAGACAATGTCAGTATTTTAACCAAAATGTCCAGATACCAAATAGTGTTACAAATATGTATTTTACATTTGATGGTTGTTCTAATTTAAATCAACCTATTCAAATACCTAATAATGTTATGGATATGGGTTATACATTTGCTAATTGTAATATAAATCAAAACATTCAAATACCTAATAACATTACATCTTTAGTTTGCACATTTTCAAATTGTAAAAATTTAAATCAACCCATTCAAATACCTAACAGTGTTATGAATATGTATAGTACATTTGAAGGTTGTTATAATTTAAATCAAAATATTCAAATACCAAATAGTGTTACAAATATGTATTTTACATTTGCTAGTTGTTATAGATTAAATCAAAACATCAAGATACCAAATAATGTTATGGATATATCGTATGCGTTTTATTATTGTCAAAATTTAAATCAAAATATTCAAATACCTAACAGTGTTACGAATATGTTTTTTACATTTGCTGGTTGTTCTAAATTAAACCAAGGTATTAAAATCCCTAGTGGGGTTACAAGCGTTAGTTCTTTGTTTGATGGTTGTGGTAATTTAAATGCGGATATCCAAATATCAAATGGTATTACAAATTTAGCTAATATGTTTACAAATTGCGGAAATTTTAATTATCTTATTCAGATACCCGACAGTGTTACGAATATGTATAGGACATTTAATTGTTGTTATAGATTAAATCAAAACATCAAGATACCAAATAATGTTATAAACATTTGTAATGTATTTAATGGTTGTTATAATTTAAACCAAAATATTCAAATACCAGATAATGCTAAAGATATATCTTTTGCTTTTGACGATTGTAGAAGTTTAAATCAAAATATACAAATACCCAGTGGTGTCACAAATATTTATGGTTTATTTATGAATTGCGAGAATTATAATCAGAATATACATATACCAGATAATTTTACCAAGGTAGAATATGTTTTTGCTAATTGTTTAAAATTAAATCAGAATATACACATACCAAATAGTGCTATAAGAACAACTGGTTTGTTTTATAAGTGCGTAACATTAAATCAACCCATTCAAATACCCAACAGTGTTACGGATATTTCTTATATGTTCAATGGTTGTACTAATTTTAATCAAAATATTCAAATACCACAAAGTGTGGTAAATATGGGTTATGCATTTGGTTATTGTCCAATTAATTACAACATACAGATACCAGATAGCGTTAAAAATATGTCATCAACTTTTACTAATTGTATTTATTTAAATCAAAATATTAGAATACCACAAAATGTAAATACTCTTTTTTATACATTCGCAAATTGTACCAATTTAAATCAGAATATACAGATACCATTAAATATAGAAGTTCTTACTAATGCATTTTATGGATGTAAAGTTTTAAATTGTAATATACAAATACCGTCACATGCAAGTTATTTTATGTCAATGTTTAGTGAATGTGCTAATTTAAAACAGAATATTTCTTTACCGCCAAATATTGGTGCTGGTAGAGCAACTTTTATATTTCGCAATTGTAATTTAATGTCTGATTATACAATTGGAAGTGGAGCGTCTAACAATGCATTTATGGGTGCTTTTACGCCAAATAATTCACATGTTAGAAACATATGGACTGACTCAACAACAGCGGCAAATTTAATTACTACCAAATTAATACATCCATTAAATAGTTCTGCTAGTCAGACTGCACAAATTTGCCCAACATGGACAACGGTAACAAACGGGTATTATAACAGTTACTACAATATGTATATTTACACAAATGCTTTTTAATTTAAGGAGGAAAAGGAGAAATGGGAAATAATAAAATAGATGTAATTATTCCTGCGTATAAGGCGCACGGGACATTACTTAGAACACTTTCATCTATTGCAGAGCAGACAATTTTAAAAGATGTGGATGTTACAATCGTAAATGATTGTTGTCCAGAGGGTGATTACGGGGAGTTCGTTAAAATGTTCTCCCCGTATTTTAATATAAAAGAAATAAGGCTTAATGAGAATGGTGGACCGGGTGTTGCTAGACAATACGGTATTGACAATACAAAAAATGAGTTTTTCACATGTATGGATGCCGATGATACATTGTGTGGTTCACTCGCCCTTGAGATTCTCAGAGAAGGAATTCAAGCAGACCCGTCAATCAAATGTTGCTCTGCATCGTTCATGCAACTTGGTGATACATTGCAGACAATGGTTGGTCATTCAAATGATATGGTTTGGATGTTTGGCAAAATCTATCGCAGAGATTTTATCAACCGTTATAAAGTCAGATTCAATAACACAAGGGCAAATGAAGATACGGGCTTTAATAATATCGTGAAGCTTCTGTGCGACAATCCGATGGAACAAGTCAGATATATCACTGAATGTGTTTATTACTGGCACAACAAAGTTGACAGCATCACACGAATCAATGATGGACAGTATGCTTATGACCAATGCCTTTGCGGTTGGACAGATAATATGATTTATGCGATTGAGCATGTTAAGAAATATAAACCATTTTCGGGTGCGTCAATCCAACATACTGTAAGTTGTATGTTACAACTTTACTACTATTACATTGAGACGGTTGCAAGACAACCAGTATTTGCAAAACAAAACTGGGAATATGTAAAGAAGTTCTATCATACATGCTATAAGAAAATTGAGGACGATATTTCTGAAGAGGTATTTGGCGATATGTTCTCAATGATTTCCCAAGACAAGTGGGCATCGGGCAGTCTTCTTGGCATTGTCCCTCATATTGGTATTTATGAGTTTATGCAAAAATTAAAGGATGAACCTTATGACCCTAATCACATTTATGATGTATGGGAAGAAATGTCTAATGACCCAGAAGCAAAGAAGTTAATTGAGAATAATGAACAGTGTGGAGTCTGCAAAAAGGGCTACACTAATAAACCATTTGAAATTTAAAAGGAGAATAAAAAATGAGTACTTTTAAAATTACACTTAGAGACGGGACAGAGTACCAACTTGCAGACGGTGATGTTGGTTCTAAATTTTCAATCATCTGTCCCGATAAACAAACCTTTTATTCTGTATGGGAGTCTATGACAAATGAAAATCTGAGTGAGGTGACGGTAACGGTTGACGGCACTGCTATGACTATTATGCGTTATCTTATTTTAGATGGAACACAGGCGGTGCTTAGTACTACTGGCACAATCATGGGACTGTTTTATTTTCACGGTGCAGAATATACTCCTGTAACTCCAGAAGACCAAGAGGATGCTGAATACATTCAGGCGGCAAAGATTCTGCTTGGAGAGGAGGTCTAATATGGATAATATTATTGAAAGAGCAAGACAATTAAGACTTGTGATTGAGCAAGTGGCTGAGAATTTAAAGGATGACGAAGCGCTTGAAAATGCTGAACTGTTTTCAGTTTGGAGCGGTGACGGTGTTGAATATGAAGTTGGCAAAAGAGTAAGATATGGGGAAGAGAATAAACTTTATAAAGTTTTACAGGCACATACTTCTCAACCTGACTGGACACCTACAGATGCTCCATCTTTATTTGCTGAAGTTTTAGCTGGTCAAGATGGAACAGATATTGGCGAGTGGACACAGCCCGACTCTACAAATCCTTATATGAAGGGTGACAAGGTTATCTTTGAGGGATATGTTTGGGAAAGTTTAATTGACGGTAACGTATGGAGTCCTAGCGCATATCCGTCTGGATGGCAGAGATTAGACCCTGTATTTTAATCTATAACTAAATAATATATGAGGGGAGTGGTTAAACTACTCTCCTCTTTTTAATGGGGGTGATTCTTTGGGATACACAGTAAATAATAAAACAAAAAAGATATCTCTCGTAAGAGGCGACACGATGCGTCTTCAAGTAGAGATATTGATTAATGACACAATATATACTCCCGTGGCTGGAGACAGTGTTCGTTTTGCAATGAAGCAGTCTTACAATGCCACAAGAGTTCTTATCGAAAAGAAAATACCTATTGACACAATGATATTGAAATTAGATCCAATGGACACTAAGAAATTCAGTTTTGGAAAATATGTATATGATATAGAGATTACATTTGCTAATGGCGATGTTGACACTTTTATTTCTGGAGAATTTGAACTAACGCCAGAAGTTAAATAATAAACTAAAGGGGGAAATGAAAATGGGTAATACTGATAAAGATGCCCCTATTGATTTATTGGCAGATATAAATGAAATACTTGAAGAAGCTGATAAAATAACTGGGGAACTTTCCCCTATACAAATAATAAATGGAATAACCACATATGAAAACGGTACGGGAGAAACAGTGCCTGTTATAACAAACAGTACACTGTAACTCCCAAAGCGTTTGAGGATATTGTTTTACATACAAAAAACAAAAAAATAGATGACGTTACCGTTAAAGAAATTCCATATTTTGAAACAATCAAGTCTGGAATTAAATCATATGTTATTAATAGGACATTGGGATTTGAATAAAAGGGGTGGTTTAGATGAAAAAAATAGACGGAAGATTATCTGCCGTCACAAACATTGACGGAAACATTACATTCGGCAATGGTAGTGGCACAGATGATTACAATAAATTAAAAAACAAACCACAGATAGAGACAGTTGAATTAGAAGGTAATAAGACGTTTGAGGAACTGGGATTAATTGCAATGGAAGCTGACGATATTTTAAGTATCTTGGTATAAGAAAGGGTGAGTGAGTTAATGGCAAAGAGTTATTTAGATAATACAGGACTTGCTCTTGTATGGGCAAAAATAAAAGAATTAATGACTGGTAAGGTTGATAAAGTTGATGGCAAGGGATTGTCAACAAACGATTATACAACCGAAGAGAAAACGAAATTAGCTGGTGTTTCTACTGGCGCACAAGTTAATGTTTTGGAAGGTATCCAAAAGAACGGTGAGACCATTACACCAGTAAATAAAATAGCTAACATTTCAGTTCCTACAAAAACCTCTGACATCACAAATGATAGTGGATACATCACAAATTCAGATGTCCCTAATGGTTTTGGTAATGTAAAAGTTGGCACTACAACAATCGAAGCTGACGCAAAGAAAGATACATTAAACATTGTGGCTGGGTCTGATAAGGTTACTATCACTGCGGATGCTTCGACAGATACAATTACAATTGATGCTTCGGGTGCAGTCACTGGCGTTAAGGGTGATTCTGAAACTACTTATAGGTCTGGTGATGTTAATATTACTAAAGCTAATATTGGTTTGGGAAATGTTGATAATACATCGGATGCGAACAAAGAAGTTAAAAACGCAGCTACCTTAAAGACCGCTAGGACAATTGATGGTGTTAGTTTTAATGGTAGTGCAAATATTATTCATTACGGATCTTGTAACACAGCCGCCGCTACGACTGCAAAGGCTGTCAGTTGTACAGGATTTACTCTTGCAACTGGTGCTTGGATTGCGGTTAAATTTACCGTTACTAATACAGGTGCGGTTGCCAATTTAACACTTAATGTTAATAGTACTGGTGCAAAGGCGATTAAATATAGGGGTGGTAACCTTCCTTCAACTAGTACTCTAACAGCAAATAGAACATATCTGTTTGTTTATGATGGAACAAATTATGAATTAGTTGGTGATTTGGATACCAATAATACATACACGCCAGCTTCTGCCAATCCTTTAATGGATGGAACAGCGGCGGTAGGTTCAAGTATAAAGTATGCCAGAGAAGACCACGTACACCCGTCTGACACAAGTAGAGTCCCTACAACTAGAAAAATTAATAATAAGGCATTAAGCGCAGATATTACATTGAGCGCATCTGATGTATCTGCTATCCCTACATCTGCAAAAGGTGCGGCGAATGGTGTTTGTCCACTCAATGCTAACTCTGTAATTGATTCGCAGTATCTTCCTTCGTTTGTAGATGATATTGTCGAGGCATATGCGAGAAGTGGAGCAACTGCATTAAGTGCAGATTGGTTATCCACAACCGCATCGGGTTCAGCATTAACGCCTGAGACTGGTAAGATTTATGTACTTATGGCAGATAGTGGTGATTATGCGGCGAATACCCAGTTCAGATGGTCGGGTAGTGCATACGTTAAATTAAATGACGGTGGTGTGTCTCCTATTACAAATGAAGAAATTAATAGAATCTGCGTATAAAAGAAGATAAGGAGATAACATTATGGCACGAAGTTATTTAGATAAAATAGGTTTAGGTCATCTTTGGGATTTGATAAAATCTTATTTTGTTAAAGGTAATGCCAAAGTGTTTACTGGTACATGTTTTTCTGACGCATCAGCAACTGATAAAGTAGTTACTTGCTCAGAGTTTGCGTCTACTGATTTAGTAGTTGGCGCAATAATATCTGTTAAATTTATAAATACGAATAGTGCTGCTGCTAGTAATATTACTTTAAATGTAAATAATACAGGAAGCAAAGGCATTAGATATATCTATAATGGTTCGCTTTATACAATTCCAAGTGGTAATTATTTAAAAGCAAATCAATTATATCAATTTACATATGATGGCACATATTGGGTTGTACAATTAGCATATGATACAAATACAAATGATGTATTGAGAGATAGTTGGGGAATGTATACGGCTGGTTCTGTTGGATTGTTCCCATACACATTAATAATGCAATTACCAGATGGACGTTGGGAAAGTATTGTAACAAGTTCTTCAAACGGGACTTCGAAGATTAAAAATTCTCATGGATTTTTACTTGATTCAATTCTTTATAAACCCAGTAATCCTACAATTACTGAAAACAATAAAGATTCAACTTGGCAGATTCTAGAACATCCATCGGCATGTGATTATAGATATAGTTTTAATATTTCAAACACAACTGAGCTGGCATTAGTTGGTGGGAAACCAATTTATCTTGTTGGAACAATAAAAACAGATGGTTTATTTTATTTAGCTGATACATGGTGGACACAGACTTTACCTTCTAAAGATGATGGAAAAGTATATATTTATTTAGGGCAAGTATATGATTGGTATAGAGGAAGCTTATTAGCTAACAATCCTATTTATTGGTTCAAAGACGGGCATGTAACAAATTATATTAATAATGATACTCTTGTTAATGTAGACCAACAACCATATAGTTTTAGAAAATCGGGTGGTGGTGTTGTTGTTGGTGATAGAGAATATGACAAAATTGTTGGCGCAAGTGTTGTGCTGAATCAGTTTGTACAAAACGGAGATTTTGTCGATAAAACTGGATGGTCTACTAACGCTTCATCGTTATCTGTTTCTAATAACGTTTTAACAATAACAAAGAATGAAAATACTGGCAATGGTGTTGGATATGCGAGGCGATTTGATATTAGCTATAAGATGGGGCATAAATACTTTGCAACGGTTGACTACAAAGGAATCCCACAAAAGCAATTAACTGTATTTTCAAACTTCTCTGGTGCAGGGATGACGAGCGTTATTCCTATAGATGACAAGTGGCACACGGTAACGAAAGTTTTTAATATTACAGAAATGCCGTCTGTCCCCGGTATTTTGTGGCTGTCTTATACTACTACAACAGATGATAATGTTGCGCAATTCAAAAATTATAACATTATCGACCTCACCCAGTTCTTCGGTTCTGCCACTATTGCCGATTATGTCTACTCCCTTGAACAAGCTAATACAGGAGACGGTGTGGTTTGGCTCAAGAAGCACTTCCCCAAGGTTTTTGATAATGGATACATACCTTATAACACTGGAAGCCTTGAACATGTTAGTGGTTTGTCTGAGCATAAGATGGTTGGGTTTAATGTTTGGGATGAAGAGTGGGAAGTTGGTGATTACAAATATGGCGATGGCGAGCCATATGCATCATCGAACTTTATTCGCTCTAAAACTAACAATTATATACCTGTTGTTCCCGGCGCGTCTTACTACTTTAATACATCCGGGGTAACAATGGATATATATTATTTTGACTACAACAAGGCTTATAAAACTCATACTAAAAGAAACAATCAAGCATTAACCATACCGAATGGTGTGTATTTTATCAGGTTTTCTGTATCTGGCACGACTTACAAAAACAACATCTGCATCAACCTCTCCGACCCCGATAAAAATGGCACTTACGAACCGTATGAGAAACACTCATATACACTTGATTCTTCACTTACTCTTAAAGGTAAATTTGAACTCGATGAAAATAACGATCTTGTAGCGGATGGTGATATGTATGAAGCAGATGGTAAAGTAACAAGAAGGTATGGTATCGTGGATTTGGGGACGCTTACGTGGACAAGATACGCACAAGGTAGCATATTCTTTTTTAATGCGAATGTTGATGGCATGACAACTGCATATTCTTATAACACGTTGGCGGCAGATTTAAGATTTGTTGGTATGCCGTATCCTTATAAAGGTGCCGGTTATGCGTGGAGTCAGATGCCCGATTGTACTTTCGGAGTCGCAGGAATATTGCTTCGCATTAGAGACGATTCGTATTCAGATGCGGCATCCTTCAAGACGGCAATGAGCGGAAAGTATATTGTATATCCTCTCGCCACTCCTACCACCGAGCAAGCGACACCATATCAGAATCCTCAATATGTCAATGAAGACGGAACAGAAGAATACATATCTACATCTATAATTCCTGTTGGTCATTATACAGAATATCCAATCTCTAAAAGTTTAATCAGAAACGTTATTAGCAATTATGATGATATAGCAACTCAAGATAAATTTGGTTATATGTCGGCAAGTGACAAAACCAAACTGGATGGAATTGAAACTGGAGCGGAGGTTAACCAAAACGCTTTTAGCAACGTAAAAGTTGGAACTACCACGATTTCAGCCGATGCCAAAACTGATACACTAGAATTATCGGCTGGAACTAATATTACTTTAACTCCCGATGCAACTAATGATAAAGTAACCATTAATGCAACAGATACAAAGTATTCGGCTGGTAATGGCATTGGGTTGAATGGTACAACATTTTCAAATACTGGTGTAACAGGGATTAAAGGAAGTGCCGAATCTTCTTATAGGACTGGTCAAGTTAATTTAACCGCCGCTAATGTTGGCGCAGTCGCTACAACTGGTAACGAAACAGTTAGTGGAAATAAAACATTTTCTGGAATAATAACAATAACTCCATCTTCAAATTTTTCTAGCCAAAGTGGAGTTGTGTCGGCAAACCCTTCTTCCATAATTCAATCTCCTATTCCAAAATATTTATGGCATGACATTTGGGCGTTTTGTAGAGCCTCTACTCCTAAATATTATACATCGGCAGATGGTTCGACTTGGGTAGAAGGTACATTAGAGAAGAATTTGTTTGCCCATAAAGAGGCATGGGGTGTATCAAATGTATTATCTTCTTCTATCAAAGGTAGTAGATGGACTTGGCTCAATGGTGGATTTTATGCTTCGCAAGGTAGTTGGATAGTTTTGGGTGTTACATATAAGAATCCCTCTGCATACTTTGATTTATTATTAGAGACGAGTAGTAATGGTGGTTCTACATGGTCTACTATGTTATCTGTTACTAATCTGCATTATGTTCAAACGCCTATATGGATTAAAAATTCAGCCACTTGTCAAGATAGTTTAAGATTAACATTGACTTGGAATAACAATAGTGCAAGCAATGCAGTATTGGGGTTATGTTCAATTAGATTTTTAACTCCACGATGGGGAGACCAAGGAAAAGGTGGAGAATTTGAATATCCATTTGCGTGGGATGGAACACCGAATGTTTATCCAATAAGAAATGGTGGCAGTGATTTAGGTACATCTTCTAATAAATGGAACAATGTTAATGCTAACAATTTCAATGGAAATTTAACTGGCAATGTTACTGGTAACGTTACTGGCGATGTAACAGGCAGAACGTCTAGCATGTTGATTCAGAATATCGCTTCAAACGCAAATCTCAACACCATTACAACTGATGGTTGGTACATGGCAAGTACAGATGCTATAGCATCGTCATTATCAAACTGTCCCTCTACAAAAAGCTTCTTGATGGAAGTGTATCATATTAATAGTGCAACTGGTTCTAATGAAGTTATATATCAAAAGATATCGACAAGCGAAAACATTCATTACGAACGTGTCAAAGCTACTGGTACTTGGTCTGAGTGGAAAAGCAGTTGTCATATTGATTTAAATGGCGTTGTGTATATTTAACATGATGGGGTGAATCTATGCGACTAATTAGCAAAAAGCGAAAAGTAATTGTTTATGAAGTAACGCCCGAAATGGTCAAGAAAAAACAAGACCTCAATAAAAAGGTTATTGCAGAGATTAAAAGAATGAGTTTTTGATGCGAGGTGTGTTATGTGTTGCGATAAATGCAAATATTATTATTGGTATTATGACTGGTGTAAAAAATGGCAATGCGAAGTCGATGGACGAGCAATATACTCGTGCTTTGAGTAAAACCAACAAATGATTTAAACCTAATATTAGTTCAGAGGAAATTCAGAAATGGGTTTCCTCTTTTTTTTATTTTTGATTAAAAGGAGAAATATATGAACGACCAATGTTATGAATGTAGAATTAGAAAATGGTGTTATTTAAGAGAGCCAGAAGAAGACTGGACTTGTGAACACTATAAATCTGAAGATGATTATGTAGATTTTTTAGATGATTTTTTAGATGAAGATAGAGAATATACAAAGATTAATTATACAAAAGCTATGATACAGCCAGTTTGGGATACAACACCTTCAGTTTGTGGTTCTTGTTCAAACAATCCAAAGAATGGCGGTAGTGGAATATGTCATTGTATACTTGGCACTCCGTCTATCGTTTAATTATATTTTAGTAAAATACAATTTAATAAAACAGTTATTGGGGAAGTTTTTCGACCTCCCCAATTTTTATGATTACAAGGAGAAAATATGACAGATAAAGATTTACAATATGCATTGGATGCTGGCATAATAAATGTAACCAGTATTCAGTCGATAATAGAAATGACTAGAAGAAAAGAACTGTTAAACAAACATCCATACAAAATATGGAATGGCACTGACGGTAAATGGCACACATATTTGCCCGATGAAAAGAAAGGAAGGATACCTAGAAAAAGAAATACAAAAGAAGAAATAGAAGATGTTGTAATTGAATATTGGAGAACTGTTGAGGAGAATCCAACGATAAAAGAATTGTTCTATAAATGGAATAATAATCTTGTGGATAAAGGTCTGATAAAAACAAACACCTCGTGCCGTAATGAGTCATGCTTTAAGAGACATTTCGCAGAATTTGGCGAGAAAAGAATTAGAGATACAGACTTAGATATGTGGGTTGAGTTTTTAGAGGAGCAAGTGCCAAAGTATGGACTATCAGCCAAGTCATTTGGTGGGTTGAAAACAATTGCAAAGGGTATATTGAAACTCTCAAAACGCAAAAGGTATATTGATTTTACAGCACAGGAAGTGATTGAAGAATTGATATTGCCGAAGAATTGTTTCTACAGGAAACACAAAAATGATGAGGAAGAAGTTTATACAGTTGATGAGACTGCGCTGATTATGGATTATTGTAAGGATAACAGGGATGTGTGGGCTGACTGTATTAGCCTTATCTTTGTTACTGGAATGAGAGTTGGTGAAGCGGTCGCATTGAAGCATGATGATTTAGACCCAAAGAATTTGTGTATCAAAGTTCATGCCACTGAGTCACGAAGAAAAGATGATAATGGTGTGATTAGAACATTTATACAGGATTCAACAAAAACAGAAGCTGGGTGTAGAACGGTTGTACTTCCAAAGAAGTATCAATATTTATTAACATCATTGTGGTGGGGAAGTTCAAACAGTGAATTTGTTTTTGAATTTAAAGGCAAAAGAATACACACCAATGCGGTTAGGAAGAAACTCGCACGGGTGTGTAAACAAATAGGCGTACCATATAAGCCACCGCATAAGATTAGGAAGACGTTCTGTAGTATCCTACTTGATAACAATATTAGCAGTAGTTTTATTACAAGTCAAATGGGACACACAGATATATCAACGTCTGAAATCTTCTATCATAAAAACAGGAATTCGGAAATGGAGAAAGTGGAAATACTCTCTTCTATTTCAGAGTTTGCAAATTAAAAGGTATCAAAACACATCAAAAGGTATCAAGTGAAAATGGTAAAAAACACGATAAATAAGGGGAAAATCGGAAGTCACGCTATCGTTCGAATCCCGTCACTCCGATTTAAAGACTCCAAGAAACGTGGATTTTACCGCACTTCTGGAGTCTTTTGTTTCATAGGATTCCAAAAAGGTATCAAACAGGGTATCAAAACAGAACAATTGTTTGGAAATAATTGAAAGGAGAGACTGAATACTGGTTATTATTCATCATCGTCATCTTTAATCAATTCTCCCAATTCATCGACCAAATCAACCAAATCTGAATATACCGACCAATTGTTTGGACTAACAAGTGGATGTAAATTATTATCAAGATATTGTCTTATCTCGTCCAGTTTATGTTCAGCTTTTCGATGATTCGCTTTATGTATGAACCTTTTAATATTTCTATTAACCACAATTTCTGGATGGTCACCAATAGCAGAATATATTTTTCTTAATTCTTCAAATGCTTTAACCTCATCGCCATTGTGATATTCTAAAGTTTCTTTGATTAACCATATAGGTAAATCGTATTGACTTTTAATCTTTTTTATCTGTTCTATTAGCGTTTTCATTCTTTTCTCTCCTATGTTCACAAAACAAAGAACAACCACAACATGTCAAACCTGTAACACCACAAATATAATTATAAAATGGATACTCTACTTTGAATATATTTAGTGTTTCCATTTTCATACTTCCTCGCTTTTTTTTGAGATTCCATATCCATATTCTTCAAATCCGTAAGAAAAATGGCATTGGGGTTTAAACACATATATGCAATTCTTCCATCAAAGAAGACTGCATAAATAATATCACATGTTCTCTTATCAATATTACGTAACTCCATTTCAACGACAGTCGTATAAGCTTCGGTAATTGCTTGTCCACCACATCCATCAAATCCAAGTGCAGTTGAACTCCAAATCTGAGGAAATACATACATTTTGAATTTATGATAAGTGGACATTATTAATTCACTTTCAAACAATTCACATGCGGTATTCTCTGTAATGTATTCAATCAATTCTAAATTAGGATATTTCATTTATCGACCTCGCAGTCTTTTAAAACAACATGAATAACTTTATTTTTTAATTCGTCCCTAACGGCTTTATCCATATCCATTCTCACCGCATAGCTACCAAGATATGAGTCAATGCGTTGTTTAACAAAATTGCCGCTCGAACATTCTGAGTTCAGACTATTAAAAGCCTGTTCAATCGCACGGTCAACTTTGTTTTTAATCTCCGTCTCAACAATATCTTTAATTACTTTCTGATTTAGCCCAGCGTCAGCAAGTAACTGACTAATCTGTAATCTTAATTCTCTCTTTTCTTCGTATGTCATGTTTTTCTCCTAATCCATTCTCTAACACACATTCCAAAAACAAACGCTGATATAATACTTATAAGTTGTTCCATAATATCACCTCACCAAAATTTAGCAATAAGAAATGCCATTACAGCGGCTACACCAACCGTAAAAGCCGATATTAACAATGCGGCTGTTGCTAATCCTAAATATAGCATGATGTCACCTCACCGTTTCTTGATGTCTTGACGAATTAGCATAAGCTCTACAAATATCGCTCCAAGCAACATCACGATAGTCAAATCAAACATAATATCACCTCACTGTCAATACCATGCGTAATATTCGCACTGTTTAGCAAAGTCAAAGTGTTTCCCGATAACCCACTTGTGCTTAGAACAAAAATTGTATCGATGACTATAAAATCTACACGCCAAGCAAGTTTTACTCATGATGTCACCTCATAAAAATATGTCCTCAAGTACATCTGCTACTTTGGCTACAAGACAAAAGATAAAGCAAAAGAGTGGGGAATCGTACTTGATATACTCGATGATATAATCCATAATGCTACCTCCTTTTTGTGCAATTTAATCCCATACAAAAAACTTAGACGCTCTTTCATAAACCAAATCAGATTCACGCTGATGCTTTTCTATTCTTTTATTGGTTTGTTCTATAATATCTTTATATTTTTGGGTTGGATTATATTTTCGTTTACGAGATTTTATATTAGATTCATATATTTTAATTACATTAGCCATAATGTTGCCTCATAGTTTCACGCATATCTTCTAATATACATTCAATTGGAAAATGCCGTCCTGTCTTAATGATGTGGTTTGTTAATACATCTGACAGTGGGTTGCCATCCCAAGCTAATAATTCACAATATTTTTTATTTGAATGTATACGTGTAACCACAAAGATGTTCCAATTAAAAAGCACTTCGTCACCAATTTTAATATTCATATTATTATTGTTCTTTTTCTTAATCTCTTCTCTCTGTTCTCCGCAATCGGGGCAAAACCTTGTTGGATAGTCCATAATATATCCACAGTTTGAGCATTTATATGACCTATCGTTGTATCTACGGTCATCATCTGTAAATTTGCCTTCAATCCATTTCATTATCTATCTCCTCTGGTGGTTGATTAATAATCCAACCTTTTCTTGCAAAAACACGCTTACCGCATTTTGAACAATATTCACGTTTATTGTTTTCTAAATCGCTTTGGAAGCGATTACTGGCTGGGTTGTACCACCCAGTTTCGTCTCCACAATATGGGCAAGCGGTGTATCCAAAACCATAATGAAATACATCTATCCATCTTGCTATTTTCATTTATTCACCCCCATTCACCTCTATCTGGCTTCCAAAATTGCCCCTCAAATTCTTCGCCAGTCTTCTCTCTCGTCCTATGATACTCGTCAATTAAACAATGATTGAGATTTAACCAATCACGATTATCTTTATCGGCGCAATGAGGTGTGACAAATCTAATTGCAGTTCTTAACAATAATTCTTGGTTGACAAGGATTTGCTCAAGGACTTCTTCTGGTGTAAAATCTTTATTCAACATCTTCTCCGTATTTCTCATGCCAATCTTCGCAATCAGCAATAATCATTTCATCGGTTTCTACCCAACCATCTTTATAATCCTTGATTTTATCATTGCAACATTCAACTTTCTTTTTATCGGAATAAGAGTAATTATTACCCATTCTGTTTGCTCCTTTGTGGTCTTTAGAAGCTACACGATTGTTTGTCTTTTTATAATCTTCTTCATCATGGATTTTACCCTTGTCGTATTTACCAAGGATGCCGTCAAGAAATGTCGTAGCGTCTCCCCAAATTCTCTGACAAAGATTGTATTTATGTCTTCTTTTGCGCTTGTCAATCCAACGTCTGTTACCTCTGTTTTTATGAATCATATATTAATCCTCACTCATATCCATATAGTTTTTGCTTATCTTCTTCTGGTAAGCAATCATCTAAAAAATCTACATATTCACCGTCAGATTTATAATATTCACAAGTCCAATCTTCTATTGGCTCTTGTTCGTAACACCATTTTCTTATTCGACAATTATGACACTGGTCGTTCATGTTTTAATAACCTCTTGATTTTAAGAATAAATCTTACTTGAATAAGATAAATATTTGTTTTAAATTTAATCCAAGCAAGTTCCGTGTCGGATAATCCATCTGTTAACCATGTTGTAGGTTTTGCATTTTTAAGTTTGTTTTCTATACTCATATTATTTCTCCCTATAGATAAAACCATTTGGTATACAGATATATTCTTTTTCAATGTCACATCCGACACTGCCGTCACACCAGTAAAACAAATGTTTACACTCGGCACAACAAACAGTTGGTTTTTCGGTTTTTTCTTTACTGGAAAATAACGAAATTAGTTTATGTAGAACGCCCATTTATTTCACCCATATTTCATATTCTTCAAATGGCTCATAGGCGTATCGTCCTTTGACAAAGAAGGTATATCCTTCTCTGATAAGCTGTTCCCTCTCCTCATCGGTCGGGATGCCAATGGCTTGTTTGCTAACCTCGGTATCAATATATTCCATATCAAATCTCCAGCATATGAGAAGCTTCCATATCAGCTTCTTGGAGTGCAAGCGCAAGAGGGTATTTTTCAAGCGCCTGACCAAGTTCGCCGTATGAATTTGAATCAAGATTATAAGCGCCCATATGCCAATAAATACAAGCGATTTCTTCTATTGACAGTTTTAAGAATTGCTGAATAAAGAACACGGATTTTGTGCCATGACCAAGAGGAAATCTATTATTGATTGTATAGGCTTCAGCCATTGTCCAAACATAATCACCTTTTGCGTCATGTTTAACACCACGACTGCCAAACGATGCAACAACATCTGTGTCGTATGATTTGGTATTTTTAAGTTCTTTGTCATAGAAATACGTTTTGCATAAGTCATGAAGAAGTGCAACACAAGCAATGGTCGCATATTTATCTGATGTGATAACAGATGCCCAAGTTGGATTGCTTGCTTTATTCATAAGGCAATGGTAAACGTTCAAACTGTGCTGAAGCAGTCCACCCTCTTCTGACAGGTGGTATTTTGACGAAGCAGGTGCTGTGTAAAAATCAGACTTGCGAATAAACTCAAGCAGTTTGTCTCCGCCGTCACGGGGAAGGATATACTTGTTATAAAGACTTTCAAACTCTTCAATATTTTTCTTTGTATCAATCATTTCCACTGTTAATCTCCTTTATTCTTTTATTGGCTGATGCCACAATCTGTTTTATCACTTCGACAGTATATACACATATAATAACAATCCCACAAATCATAACTACGTCAAGGAACGAATTCATTAAAATATTAGTAATTGTGTTACAAAGTTCCATGTGTTACCTCATCTCATTTTTCTAAGTTTTTCTTCATTCTCTTTTACAATTTCTTCTAGTGTTTTTGTTGTAAAAATACCTTGTTTGATAGAAGCAAAAACCAAATACCAAAATGTACCGATTGTTGCCACTGTTGGAATTAGTAAAATCAATTTGATTATCATTGTGACCACTTCATTCATTTAATCATCTCCTTTTCAATCGTAATACTCATCATCGTCAAATTCGTCAAAATCATCTCTTGCGTATTCGTATGTATCATCCATATTTTTAATCCTTATATAATTGGTACTTCTTGCTAATCTTATTGGCAGTTTCATCATCAAGCGGAACAAAACCAACACAAGTAAGCGTTCTGCCAACACCGTTCTCGTCAACTTCTTCAGGCTCAAGTTCTGTATAGCAGTTATCTTTTATAGGAAAATAATCAACACCCTCTTTAAGCCCTAACTCTTCAGCGATTTTGTACACCTTTTCTAATTGATATTTGTTCTTGGCTTCAAGAATTATTTTTGTAAATGAACCGCAAATCCAGTCTTGATATATATCTTCTGGTATATATAAAATAGATTTATAAACGATAGGACTAATTATATTAGAGGTATATGAAAGTGGTGATGCTTTCTTAAGCGCATTAGTCAGAAACGCCATACTGGCATGAGCAACTTGTGCCGCCATCTTGCCTTTAGACATATTTAAATCTTTACGAACTATAATAATTTGTTTCATACGTCGTAAATACTCTCCCAATCACCACAAACACTGTCAAGTTCAGTGCCTTCCCAAATTTCATAATATATAACAGAATCACATCCATGATAACAATTACAATATGCACTTTTTATTTTGCCATTTTCATCAAATTTGAACTGGCGATATCTACAATTAAAACAAGTTTTTTCCTCTTCGCTCATAAACTACACACCACAATTTCTATATCAGTATCTTCGAAAACCTTTTCTATTAATGGCTTAACATCAGACCAGTTTCTTTTGTCCATCCCACATCCTATGCGAGGCATTGCAAGTTTGGTTATATAATGGTCTTTACATTGCTCTTTCATATAGGTCAAAGCGTTTTCAATTGTTGTTAATGTGGGTTTATCCCAATAGTTACGTTTGGTGACAAGATTAAAAAATGTGTAATCGCTAAAGAGAATAATTGAACCGCCTCTGAATCTTTCTGGCGTTTTGTCCCATCTTGGTATCCAAGATGCAGGGAACACATTAAAAAGTTTTTGACGTGCGTCAAATAATTCATCGAATTTTCTTGCAATCCCAGCGCCAAGTGCAAAGTCTGCACTGATGCAGTGCGCTAGTGCGTAATCATTGGATACTGAGAATAAATCTTTTTTAACTTCTTTAATAATCTGTTTCATCTATACCTCTAAATTCAATACTTTTCTCCATGTAGTTATCACAGATATCTAAATCAATTTTGGATTGACGACTCATATCCCATGTACACCAATAATAATTTCGGTTTAAATCGCAATAATGTCTGCATGATTCACAAGTTACTTTATGTTTTTGTTCGGTTGGTTTTGTCGGGCATACTATTTTATTGGCTTTTACATTGCCATTAATATTGCCTTTAATTAAAACAACTTCTCCATCTTTAGAATCAATATCACCTACAAAATCACCGTTACCCATTAAAATAACAGTCACGTTATCGCCTTTAATATCACCTACAAAATCACCATCTACTTTGTAGACTATTTGTTTATTCATATTACTCATCCCACTATAGTTATACCCATTTACATTACCATTTATAATATGAGTTTTTTGTACGTCAAATACTTCGCAATCTTTCTTATTGTGTTGGTCAATGCCGTACTTAAGAATATCGTAGACAAAGTATGCTAAAACATAAATCATTATCACAAAGCCTATAGTTATTAAAACATAAATCACTATCATTTCTATCCCTCATAGAACTCAGGAACTCTAGCCCATGCTTTAACCAACTCGTTTTGACCGCCCCAATAGGCTATATCACCATTTCTGTTTTCACCCCAGTGTTCACCAAATGCAATTTCCTTTTTGCCGTTTGGATACTCAAGGCTTACAATTACTTCTTCTCCTTTTGGTGGAACATTTTCTTCGTCATTACAAGGATGCCAAAATGTTGATGGCGTTTCGTTGATTGTTTTTAAAACATCGTGGATTACGCCGGTAGGAATGTCCCCGTCTGCAAGATGGCTCATGAATACGGCATAAACGGCGTTATATATATCAGTCCTGTAAAGAATCTCGTTCGCCATATTCAGCCCTCCATTTCGATCTGATTTTATTAGCGGTTTCTGAAACATCGTAGGTAACCTTTTCTTCTCCCTTATCCTTAGACCATCTTATAACTGTGTACGAGTCTCGCATTTTATTATTTTCTTCTTTATTATATTCTTCCCAATCTTCAATATGATTTTTAATCCATTCATCAACTTCATTTGGATATTCTTTTTTATACCAATCGGCTGGAGCAGTAAAACATTCTTTACAATACGGACTATCCCAGCCATTATGTGTCATTGGTACATCAGGTTTGCCACAGATAATACAGATATTTTCAGAAAGAACAGAATACTTGTCTATAATTTGTTGAACTTTACAACCTATTGGTTCCCCATTAGTATAAATTATTAATTGCCCGTACTTTTCTTTCGCCTGTACAATTCTAAACTCATCAAGATAATTACATCGGACAAGTTCCTGTTTGATTTCTTCACACATCATTTCGCCAAATGCTTTTTTCCAACCTACTGGGATATCATCAAGATATGTAGATGTGTAATCATAATCTTCTACAATCTCTTGTGACCAATCATAACGAGGAACAAGGAATGGATATTTACCGCAAAGAAGCCAATTATGTAATTGCTCCTCTGTATAATCTCTTCCTAGAATTTCATCGGCTTTTCTTAATGCTTCTGAGTATTCAACGATATTTGGAATAGGTGCGCCTCTGTCTGTCGCCCTCTCCATAACTTCTCTTGCTTCGTTTTCTGTCATTCATCTTCCTCTTTATGCTTTTCAATATATTCTAAAAGTTCTTTAGGACTACCTTTGAAGAATGGCTTATTACCCCAGTTGTTTATTATAATTGTTGCAATATCACTTGCCCTACATGGCAACTCATGGTCGGCATCAAAAACTACTATATAGTTATAGTCAATGTTTTCGTATATATCGTATGTTAAGGGGTACATATAAACGTCTCCAGCGCAGTCTTTAATATCTCTTATATACTGCGCAACTAGACAACCAATGCCGTTTGCTATATTTTGTCCATATTTATCACCAAGTGAAAGTCCATTAACAATGGTTTTGTCCATCAGCCATTCGCAAAAACTTTTGCCAACACCTTCAAGGTATCCGTCATAATGCTGATATATATTTACAATTGGTCTCGTCTCGCCATTTTCTTTTTCGCAGATAGTAATTGTGCTTCTAGTTCCCATTATTTCTCTCCTGTACTGCCAAATCCGCCCTCACCACGTTCCGTTTCATCAAGTTCATTGACTTCCTCAAATGCGATTTTACCCTGTGTTTTTTGGATTCTAAACTGACAGATCCTGTCGTTTTTTGGAATAAAGATTTGGTCTACTGCGTATGCCGGGAACATCCACTGACCTCTGTACTGATTGTCGATTACTCCAAAGTGGTTCGCCTGTAAGATATGATATCGTTTGAACGTGCTACTGCGAGGAACTACAACCGCCTCATATCCCTCTGGTAACTGCATTTTTATGCCAAGCGGAACGAGTTTAAATTCACCTTTACTAAGATATGTATCTTCTGCGCATCTAAGGTCTATCCACTCTCCTTCATGTGCTGCGTCAATCTTGTCGATATCTGTAAGATATTTGATCTTAATGGTGTTAATGTCCATAATTAATTCTCCTTATATGTAAGTTTTCTAAGTGCATCATGAAGTGCAAGTTCTGTTGTTGCGTCACTATCTGTTTCTGTGATTGTTACAGATGCCGTTAAATTATTCTTCTTAAGAAGAACGATACATTTTACTTTTCCTACGAGCGGTCTAAAAGATCCGTCCATAGGCTTTATTTCAATGCCAATATTGTTGTCTGTTGCAAATTTAATAATGTCTATCATTTAGTCTCCTTTAAATAAAAATGTTCTATATATTACTTCTTACTTGGTGAACTACTCTGACTTATAGAAGTCTGTGCTTCCTGTTTCATCCACTACTGCGTTCCTAACAAATTACCTTGTCGGATCGTCTTACACAATGTCCACAGGCGTTAATTCGGATAGTTCCTACCCTATTGTTTATCGTTACGCTGAACCTAAGATTCTTAATCCCTCTACCTTGATGTTGATAGCAGAGTTCCAATCTCTATCAATTCCTTTATGACCGCAATGAGGGCAATCCCATTTGCGGATTCTAAGATCTTTGAGATTTTCACTACGATACCCACACCAATGACAGAGTTGAGAACTTGGAAACCATTTGTCTACCTTAATCAGATAACCACCTCGGTCTTTTAATTTGTATTCCAAGAAGTTTACAAACATTCCATAACCATTATCCAAGGTAGCTTTACCATTCCCAAAGCCTTTATTTGCCATAGACCTCATATTCAGACTTTCTACACATACACAAGTATACTGATTGGCTATCTCAGTTGACTTCTTATGCAGAAAATCTTTTCTTTGATTTGCTATATGCCTATATATCTTGGCTATCTTCCTTTGTTGCTTGCGATAGTTATTACTACCCACAGTCTTATGTTTTAGCTTGCGCTGTGATTTCGCCAATATGTCTTGTGATAATCTGTAGTAATGTGGCATATTACAATTATTACCATCGCTATCTACATACAATCCATCTGATTTATAATCCAGACCTAATGTACTCATTGATGTTACAGGAGCATATAATTCTTTTGTATCGTACTCAAACAGGATTGATATGTAATATGTTCCATCACGTTCTTGTGATACTGTTGCAGATTTGATTATCCAATCTTCATTAGGTTTTCTGTGTATCTTAGCTTTAATAATTCCAACTTTAGGAAGTTTAATTCCCTTATCAGTAATTGCTACAGTACTTTTTTGGTTATTTGTTGTATAAGACTTTCTGCTATGTTTAGCAGATTTGTATTTTGGAAAACCTATCTTTTTATTTCTAAAAAAGTTTTTATAAGCTGTCTGCAAATTCATCTGAACATTTGCGAGTGCCAATGAGTCTACCTCTTTAAGATATGAATATTCTTTCTTGTACTGTGCAGGAGTAGTCTGTAAAGTCTTTTGATGTTCTTGGTAATAGGCAATCTTATCTGCAAGCATAAGATTCCATACCTTACGACAACAACCGAAAGTCTTGGCAAATAATATACATTGTTCAGTTGTTGGATATGCTCTATATTTTATCGCTCTATTCATTGACTACCTCATGCAATTCATCCCACCACATTAGAGGATGGGGAAATTCTTGCCACTAAATGTTAAAATATTTTTACAAAAATTCTTGTTTAGGCACTCTGTAAGTGGTATAATTTTAATACACCAATAAAGATATACACTTATTCTTAATAATACAGGAGGATATAATATGAGAAAAAAACAAATACATGCTAGAATAAAAACAATTGGAGATGGTAGCGAGATTGTAAAATTTACATTCGCTAAAGATTTACCAGGTGATGGTGGCAAGGTAATCGGAACAAAGTATCATTATGGTAAGGCGAGTCAATGCGAATTGGTATCGTATCAGAACACTAGGGATAGTGCTATAATAAATCAATATGATTATTACATTATCCCGGTGTTTGACGATGGAAATCAATATGTCGGTAGAGAGTGTGTCTGCGTGGATCACGTAATGGCAAAACCATTAAACGCTAAAATCTTTCAAACTATGATTGATATGGCGAGGGAGTGTGATGACGTTGAAACCTTTTTAAAAGAAGCAGTAAAATCACCGATTTGGGAAAAGGAAGACGTGTCGCCCGATGGCAGAGACGAATGGCTAAAACAAATATACATTGCTGCTCACAGAACGATGAAGGACATAGTGAAAATCACCGGGCTATCACAGGCGAAGTTTGGTGAGTATTTTGGAATACCGAAAAGATCTATTGAAAACTGGTGCAATGGATATACAACCGTTCTTCCATACATGCTTATAATGATGCAAGAGATTTTAGGTTTAGTTTCAAGAGAATAAGTGTTTATTTAATGGTATAAATTATGGGGGTGTTTTTGCCCCCATTTTTTACATGTTTTTAATTGCATTGATAATGTTTTTATTGGCGTATATCCTAAATGGGTTGGCATTGAAATAAATGTTCTATTTGTTTTATATAATGTTTTAACAAATAGTTTCTGATATGGCATTAATTTAGCACCATTGAATCTTTCAATAAAATCGATAACCTCGTCGGCTGTTTTTACTCTTCTGTCTTGATGTACAATCCGCAATGGCATTCGCCAACCCCCTGTTCTCTAAATTCTTTACACATACATTTTGTGTCTTCATTCTTAATCAATTTGCACGGGCAGTATCCAAAATTGGCTTTGAGTGCTGCCCTAATCTGATTGGCTACTTCTTTATCTTCTGTTACTTTAATCTTCAATTAATCACAACCTTTCCGTTTTCGTGCGTTATTCTGTACATATGTTGATTAGACGTGGCAAGCCTTACACCATGCTCAATATGGTTATTGGCTTTCAATCCCTCCTCATATTTACCAAGTTTTAACCAATCCAAATATGGCAATGCGTCTTTAAACTTGGATATATCTGATGAGCCAGAATAAACGCATGTTTTAAGACCAATGCCACTACATATCTGAAGCGCCTCTATTAGTTCATTCATGTTTTGGTCGCCTCCCATAAAACAAACACAAGTGATATAACCATCATATTTATTTATAATTTGTTCCATGTTTTCAATGAGGTTGTCACCCTCATATTCCCAAAGGTACTGAGAGTGGCAACCATTACAATGATATGGACAACCAGATATACTAAACGCAAGAGTTATTTCGTTATACACCTCTTGAAAAACTATTGCATATCCAATATATTTTAACGGTTTAGGCATAGAATCTCTTTTTCGCCTCTTCAATTCTTGCAGATGAAAATTTAGATACTCGTTTGAGATAACCAATTACCCTAGTAAGATAGTCAACATTTTCACTTCCGCACTTAGGGCAATGGTCTGTGTACTGTTTTGTGATATGTCCACATTCGTTGCAAACGGTATTCGGGACATTGAATGTCAGATAAGGCGTTTTTTCTTTAACGGCAATTCTAAGAAGATTTTTATACTGGTCTTTTGTAAGATGCTCACTACTATTCAGATGGCAAGCCGACCCACCATCTAGATATTTAGTGAGTTTTCCACCGTGTAATATAAGTTTTGTAATTAAATCACAGGACTCATCTTCAACGATGTAAAAATAACTATTGTAACAATCTCTTGGCACTACATATCCATCTTCCTTGTCCCACTTGGCATTCTTCACACCTAAGTTCTCAGCCGGGACAAATTCAGTATTAAACATTACATCTTTGGTTTTATCACGCTTATTCAGATCATAAATTGGTTTAAGGATTTTCTCGCCATATTCGTAGTATTCTTCGTTTGGTGAAATCTCGATGCCCAAGAATTCTGCTCCTTCTACGAAGCCGTTAATTCCAACAGTTAGATATTGCTTATCAAGTGAAATATATCCAGCATCATATACACCAAGAAGTCTTGATTCAAATTCATCCTTAATAATTTCGTTAAAGGCTAAAAGATATTTATGAATCTTTTCTACTTGTTCTTTGACTGCCTCGCTGATGTCAATACCGTTTCTTACCGCATTCTGTACGAGCCTATTGATATTAATGGTCATTACACCCTTAGAACCAGTAGATACACCGCCAGCGCCAAGTGTATATGAGAACTCATTTTCTTGAATTTCATTTCTAAGTCTACAGCACGAACTCAAGCTATCAACACTATCGCTCGTATACGTAAAGAAAGAATGCCCTTCTGAATACATTTCTGCCGTAAAGTCAAATGCGTCTTGGTCAATAAAATCATTACCATCATTGAGAAGACTCATTGATTCGACTGGGAATGTAAGTTCAGATTTAAGTCTTTCTGAATTGAACCATTTCATGTATCTTCTCTGAAGCCAGTTAACACTCTCCCAAATTGGTTCAGTACCATCAGGAAATACAAAATCTTTGAAAATACCGTGGAAATAAGGCTCATCAAAATATCCTATATTCCAAAACACTGACTGGAAATTCCTTGCGGCGGCTGGCTGGTTTAATGAATACGTCACCTGTTGAAAGTACTCTGTAATTATCTTGTCAATCGTTCTTGGATTAAGAGATATCTCAGCCACCTTATCGGGGTTTTTATAATAATCATCTCCATATTCTTTTCTAATGAAGTAATCCATATACGTCAAAAATTCTGGAGTTGCAACCGCCCCGGCAAACTGACTCGCAATTGCGAATACTAGATTAATAAAAGACCCACAAAATGATTGCAAGTGTTTTGGCGCTACCGATTTGCCACCAATTCCCTTTAATCCATTAAACAAAAACGGATACATCGTAATGCTTACACAATAAGGATAAATAGACGTTTCATCATGTTTATAAATTTCGTGTGCCTCAAGTTGTCTAAGATACTCATTCGCCAAATCCTTACCGTACATTTCAGTAAGTTTATCGCACATTAACAATCTATTGATTCCAATGAAGTCCTCTTTGGAAAGTTCCCCGGCAAGAGTCGTCACGTTCTTATTCTCAACATTTGCATTTGCATCAAACTGACTTCCAGTTGCCGCATTCTGCGCAGTCCTATATTTGTTTATATATTTAATTTTCTTTCTGTAATTTCTTTCAAGACTATCAATATTATCAAGTTTACCCATCACTCAATCCCTCTCACGTATTTATTGAATGCCTCAGGGAACATCATAATTCTTCCATCAACGTCGAGTACTGGAACTGAGGTAAAACCTTTGGCGATAATCTCGTCTTCATCTGAAACCTTTGTATAATTAATGTTCTTTGCTTTTAAGGCTGCCTCAAGTTGAATGCATCTTGGGCAACCAGTACTATAAAGTGTAATCATTTAATCCCCCTTAATCATATATTTCTCTCCTTATATTCAACTCACTCATACATTGCCGCATAATCAACAATATCTTCATACAAGTCATTCTCGTCATCATAATCATCATAAAAGAAAACAGTTGTCGCCTCATGTTTAAGCCAACAGTTGACTTCATTCTCCCATTTTTCTTTAGTAGAGATCATAAGAATTGGCTTATTGTATTCATATGCAAGCATAATTTCTTGTGCAGTCCCGATACTTTTAGGTGAATTCATATTTGCAATAACAACATCGCTTTTCTTTACCCAATTAGTGTCAAAAACAAACGATTCTTTATCTTCGTTATAATAATTAAATCCACCCATAAAATAATTTGGCGGAGAAATAACCTTCATATCATAGAATGTTGAACATGTTTTAATTTTGTCTCTCCACCCAGTCATTTCGTCTCTAGTCAGCCCGGTCATGCCACCACTTAAAAATACAGTTAACAATTATTTCTCCTTTTTATCTAATAATTCCGCCACCACTATCGGTTGGTCTTTTGAGTTTGATACACATGTGCCTCATTGATGGATCTGAATTTGTTTTTCTAGTACAAATACCGTCTATCAAATACTCTTCATCATCCAACTCGACAGTGATAAACTCTGTTTGAAAATCGTCAAATCTCAGTTGTTGCATATATCGCTCTAACTCACGTATTAGCAACCTAGCGTTAGATAACAAGCCATAACACACCCCCTTTCAAAAAAATCTTCTTATTATATACTTCTAGTTTTTGTTAAAGTTTTTACGTTCAGCGGATTGAAGTGTGGCTTATAATTTTATCTGCGACATTGGTAATAGAATCAGACTCATTATTGTACACAATTTTATCGGCAAGACTAACTGCGTTTGCGAAGTCATCATCATCTGCTTTCATTCGCCGTTCTATTGAATCGTTTTTATCTCTTCGGGATTTTAGTCTTTTAAGAATTGTATTGTGATTTGCGTATAGATAGATAATATTGATTTGATAGTCTACGACATATCTTTTCAGAATTGCTAATACATCGACTACGCCCTGTGGCGTGAGAATAATTACATTGTTTTTATCATCAAGGGATGCTTCAATAATTTCTTCAGTTGGTGATCCGTAATACCATGTTTTACCATTAACATCATAAGACTTCCACTCTGCGAAATATCCGCTTTTTATTTTACTGGTAAAATCGTCTTCAGAAACATACCAGTATTCACGACCGTTTTTCTCGCCACGTCTTTTTGGTCTACTTGTATATGTAATGATTTGCGACCATCCTCTTTTTACAAGTTCTGAAACAACGGCGTTTTTACCACTGCAAGTTTTACCCATTATTATTGTTAACAACATTCTCTCCTTTTGTTGTTGATAAATATTTTTGCATCCAATCTGACGAGACATGACAACCAACCATTTCATCAAACGGAACAAATGGGGTTAGATTCTTGATAAAATCTTCGTACTTTTCTTTAATGCAATACCATGTACCATCGCCCATAAGTTTAATCATTGTGAAATCATCTACTGGTTCAGCCAAAACCACACAATCTAAGTTAATTGCAAATGGCTTGTTATCATATTTCTTATCGCAATCTGCTGATTTCGTCATATAAAATTTTGCCATATATACTCCTTTGTTTTATTATAAAATAAATAGAATACAGGATTATTTTGTACGTTATGAACCGTGATAACTTATTCAATAATGTAGCGTTAGCCTGTATTCTATTATAATTAATGTGTAGATTTAGATAATCTAGCCTGTCTAAACCTTTCTGCTACTTCGGCACGTTGTTCTTCTGTCATTTCTCTTTTTGCATTTCTGTTACGGAATGATACAAGCTTTTTATTGCTGATAGTATATCTTTTATTTGTCAGTGTGCCGTCTAAAGATTTACCAACCTCAATACATTTGTAATCTTCTGGAGACTCTACACACTTCCTATCAAACTTTGTCATTACCGTTGTATCGGAAGTCCATACATCAACCAACTTGCCGTCTCTATAAAAAGAAATCGTTGTCTCCTGTTCATTGGGTGGAACTGCGGATTTTTTGGATTCACTCATAAATCATTCTCCTCATACACTTTTGTATCTAAACCATATTCGTGTGCCAATCTAATCATCATCTTTGTACCCTTCGAATCACCAACAGGAAAAGCAACAAGAGCGCCGTTTTCTTTTGAGGCGTATTCAGCCATCTTCTTATTACGAATATACCCTGCCATTTTACCATATGTACCCCAATCGGCTGGAAATATCACCAATGGAATTCTGTGTTCTTTTGCATACTCTTCTCCTATTAAATCAGCACCACGGCAATGTCCGCTAACAATCTCGATTTCGTCATTAAACGATGGTAAGTATTCATCGAGAACTTTGTACAGTCTTTTTTTATCAGTAAAATTTCTGCTCCCTGCTACAATAATTCTTGTCATGTATTATCGTCCTTATTGTAATTCTCAAAAAAATCATCAATATCAAACCACTTATCACGAATAATATTTCCAATCTTTTTTATTGGTAAACCCCATCCGTCATCAACCACTCTGATATATTTACCTTTTAAATCTTCCCATCTCTCTACGCCAACAGTATCCATAATTTTCATCATTGCGACTAGCCCACCGCCGTTTTCAGCCGTAAAAGAATCACTGCCAAGAAAACCATGTCCTATACAGTATCCGCCATACACTGCGTCCCATGAACCACCGTTAAGTAGAATTCTAAATGTAAGACATCCGTGATCTGACATTGAAATTGAAACACTTTTAATCTCTGCGTTAATTATTTTGCTCACTTACTTCTTTGTCTCCTGAATTCTCAACAACTGTAATCTCAGTAGGTAATTTCTCCATAAATAATTGATAATCATTTTCTTCTGTGCAGACATGTTTAAATAATGCCCAATTTACTTCTTTATCGGCATCAAAATATCTACGACATTCATCTTTTTTGGGGCAATTATTGCCGTTCTGTTTACAACAAATGTAAAACGTCATTTTCTACCTTTCCATCCACACTTAAAACAGTAAAAATCATGTTGTGGCGGACAAGTTAAATACTCGACAGATAAGTCTTCATAAATCTTTTCACCACATTTTGGACATTCTATTTCTGTCTTGGTGTATGTGATATGCAAATCAATGTTTTCGCCTTTTCTATAATCATCCCACTTCATTGTTAATACCTTTATAAAACATCTCATTATATACGTCGTATCTTGTTTGGATATCATTAAAATCTTTGTCTGGATAATGATTTAAAAAATAATCCTTAAACATTTTAAAATAACCACATGGATAAAACTCAGGGCAACCGCACCTATAAACGCAATTAGGGACCAGGATGTCGGATTCATAAGGGTGTGTATCATGAAGTGTAATTTTAAAATCTTCCCCAAGCGCCCTAGCTTCTCTGGTTGCCTGATAACAAAGTCTTTTTCTCCATGCATCTATAAGGTTTTGCATATTAGCATAACCATCATAATTTACTGGCGCATCTTGTGGTTTTTTACCCCTTGGAATATCGTCTTTTAGCCTATCATCTCTTTGCGTACTAATAAATTTTTCAAACTTATGGCGTGACCATTCTGTGCTTACCCAATAAGCAATTCCTTTCCATGACCAATCAAATTCAAGAAGTCTAATCGGACTGTGTTCTGAAATAAGCAACTTCTTTTTAAAGGTATCTGTCGCATCTTTGTCTGTAAAATCCTTATTGTCTGTTGTGCGACAATGGTTTTTTACCGCTTTCCAATCATCAATAAATCGATTAAATTTGGTTATCAGTTTCATTCTTTTCTCCTTTGACAAATGGAATACCGTCAAGTAAGTTTTCATTTGGAGTCTCTTTAACACTCTCATTGGTTGGCACGTTAAGAATAATGCTTCTAAGACTCGACTTGTCATCAAACATATAATAATTGCGCTCCCCAAGAAGATAATTCATTACATGAATTGCGTGTTCTTTTTTCTCATATTCACCAATACATGTAAAAAACATCGCCAACACATAACCATGTCTCTTCTCTTCTTCGTTTTTGTTCCACTCATCTGCGCTTACTACATATAGCGGAAACTCAAACTTTTTATACTGGCATCCATCTTGCGTCCTTATTAAAATTTCTCTATCACTCTTCTCCGTCATATTTTCCAATATCACTCACCTTTCCCCCTAATACAAATTTTCCCGTCTCTTCGTCATATACATAACAATTCATATCGTCAAAACTCTTTGTCTTTACTGGCATAAAACTGTTTTAAAACTCCTATTACTTCGTCAATCTCTTCTTTTGTGTTGTCTCTAGATAGTGTGAATCGCACAGAGCCGTTGATATATTTAGTGGGAAGTCTCAACGCCCTCAGTGTTGCGGATGGCTCAACGCTTTTGGAATGACATGCGCTCCCGGCGGAGCAACAGATATCATACATATCAAGATACTGCACAATACTTTCGCTATCGCATCCACCAAAACCAATATTTATATTATTAGGAAGTCTGTTGGTGGGATGCCCAATAAGGATTGTGTCATGGATTTCTGATAAAATCTTGTTGATCATATAATCACGAAGTTCGGTTTCATATTTGATGGTTTCATCTAGATTTCTAAATGCATCGGCAGATGCCTGTCCGAGTGCAACGATTCCAGTAATATTCTCAGTACCACCCTTAAACATATCTTGTTCACCGCCAATACACAGAGGTTCAATTAAATGTTCATATTTTTTGTCAACATATAACCAACCACAACCGCTAAGTCCGCCAATCTTCTGACCACTACCAAACGCAAAAGAAATATTAGATTTTTTTACATCAATTGGAATATGCCCAAATGCTTGCGTTAAATCTGAGGCAAAGAGAAAATCTCTTCCTTTACAAACAACGTTGCCAATATAATCAAGAGGTTGAATTGTGCCAATTTCGTTATTGGCGGCAATAATAAATAATGTAGTAACACCACCATCCTCCCTTGCTTCGTTAAACATGGGTAACTCTGACGGATAAATGCTACCGTACTTATCGACTGGTAAAATTCCGACATTATATTTACCACTGTTTTCAATACATGGATGCTCGATTGCGGTAATATAAACATCCCCAGACGACACGAGAGAATTAATAAGAATATTTGCGCTCTCAGTTGCGCCACTTGTAAAATGAATTTCGCTGGGATCTGCACCAATAAGTAATGCGACATTTTCTTTTGCCCACTCGATATCATTTTTTACATCCTTGCCATACTTATATGCACTAGACGGATTGTACCAGTACTCTTTCATCGCCAATGTGACGGCTTTAATTACTTTTTCAGTCGGCTTTGTCATCGCCGCATTGTCCATATAGATCAATAGTATTCATCTCCAATCTTAGACTCAATATATTCACGTCCCTCTCCCTTAAAAACTGGGATATCAATATCTATAACCCAAACCGTCCTCATTACTGGTTGACCGTCAGGTGAGAATGATGGAATTTTTGTTTTAATACAACACGTACCCCTCTGCTTATATATAGGAATTTTGTCGTAGTCGATGCCTTTTTCAAAAAGCATTTTCTTAATGCCGTCAGTGTTGACTTTATGCAACTGCTTTGCTGAAAAATTTGCATGACCAACCATCTCAACAGAGTTGCGCATTGCATCAGCCTCTCGCCAATAAAAGTAATTTGTCACCTCATTAAACGGAAGTGTGAACGCTCTTGCATCAAATACTGCGCCATTTTCACAACAATTAAGTAATGCGTTTACCCTGTCTTCGTTTTCTTCATACACTTCTTTGCTATCTGCGCAGTAGTTATAAAACTCAGTAACCCTATTTTCAAAGGCACGATTAAACGCAAATGTTGCCATAGATGCAGTGACAGAGCATAGCTTGTTTACTCTGTAATCAAACCACGGCTGCGTCTCCTCATTTTTATAATCCTGTAAGAGAAGGCTAATCTCATCTGACTGGCAATAACCCAATACACATCCAGCAACGTGTTTGCAAAGATAGCGCATTGTCTCTTGCATTGACTCAATCAACAAATCGTCGAACGGCTTTTCAAGTTTTTTTGCAAATGTGTGGAACGCTCTGCCGTCAATCCTGATGATTACTGGTAGCTTTTTAACAAGTTTTTTGTTTGCCTCGTTTTCATAGGCTTTCATACGTTTGCCCAACTCGTCATGTACTGGCATTTTCTTTCTCCTTTTGTAATGCTTCTTCAAAATGTTCTTTTAACCACACCTCTTCAATGTAGTCGTCAACTGCGTTTAAGTAGCCCGTGTCCGCCTCGTCATCACAACAAGGCGGTGGGACTGGGTTAAAAATAAATCTCATATAATTACCCCCATCTGTCCATCTCGAAACACAAAATTCACAATATAGTGAAAACAGAATTCCTTTACAGAAATCTTATTCTCAACAAACAGACGACCAATCTCGGTTAATTGCTCATGCTCATCAAGGCAATTGTATGCTCTAAAATAAGTAAACAATGCTCTTCGGATTCGTCCATTTGAGCCGTTATAATCTTTATATACACCTGCATCTGCAAGCGCTTTTTCTGTTCGGTCAATCAATTGGGCATCCGATTCGGATGTCACCCCATATTGCACCATAACTTGCAAAGCTGTTCTGGTGATCTCACTCATGAATTTATGAGTATCCAAATACCAACGCATCACTCTACCTCCATGCATTTAAGAACTTCCTTAATAAGCCCCATCATGACATCAACAACCATAGAATTCCCTGCTTGTTTATACATTGGGGTATCTGCAACAACGATTTTGAAATCATCTGTAAATCCCATGAGTCGCAAACATTCTCTTGGAGCAAGACGACGGATTCTCCCGTTTGTTGTTACATAATTGTCTTCTCCTGCACGATGCATTTTATGCATCGTACTCATTAAAGGCCGTGCAATAGATAAATCTATTTCCGGCTTCATAGAAAAGCCGCCCGTACCTTCACACATTATTCCTGGCAATATCTTATCGGAGAGAAAGTACTTTTGAGGCACTTCCTGTCCCCCTGCGAGAACAGTAATATTTTCTCCGGCAGCTACAACATTTCCTTCGGCAGCATTTTCAAGAAGAAATGACTGCATTGTAAAATGAAGATCCTTTTCTTTTGGGAACGTAAAGTTCTCGCCTCCGGTCTTGAACCCTACAACAAATACTCGCCTTCGCTTTTGCGGAATACCATAATTCACCGCATCTAAAACTTGTGTATGAATCTTATATCCGAGAGAATCAAACACTCTTTGTACAACTCCCCAAGTCCTGCCTTTATCATGTTTGAGCAAACCCTGCACGTTTTCATAAATAAAAGCTTTAGGTTCAACCTCTTTTACCAGACGCGCAAATTCATAAAACAGAGTACCACGGGCTTCTTCCAGACCTTTCTGATACCCAAGTAATGTAAAGCTTTGGCAAGGGCTTCCCCCTACAAAAAGATCCACTTTTCCTTTGTATTCTTCGCCTTCCAGAAAACGTACGTTATGGTAATACTGTTCCTCATCCATTTCATAGTTGGCGAGATAGGATTGCTTTACTGCGTTTTTCTTTTTTGCAGGAATTTGACTTTTGACATATTCTTTTCGGTCGGCAAGATTGGGAATCGTCTTTAATGCATCCAGGATCTCCTCATCAGAGTGTAACATCTCAATTTCGCCATTATCGCAAGCGAATACTATTTCATGATCAATGCCAAGTCTTTTTAACGCAAATTCAGGGGCGCCGATTCCGCTGAATACAGTTGCAATTTTAATCATTGTATAATTCCTTATCTATATATTACTTCTTGTTTTTGATTGAAATTTATTTAAGAATTTCACGAAGTGTGTACTTGCAAATGTTATAAATTAGAATTGCAGATGTTTCTTTAGAGGCGAAACAGACATGCAGATCATATCGTGCGTCAAAAGATAGCAGAGAGGCGAAAAATGAACTTGAGTTATACTCTGTTCTGTAATCGTGATTAAGGATTTTTTCATATGATCCGTTTTCAATTAACAGATACTTTTTGATAGCCCATGCTCTTCCAAACTCGTCATTAAATCTTTCACGCCCTTTTGTAAAATTACCACTAATTTCATCAAGACTGTTTTTTCGCTCAATCATTACATCTTGTCTAAAATCCATGTAATGCGGAATGTCTAGGTCTGGTATTGGTTTTAGTTCAAATGAATAATCGCCACTCTCAAGAGTCGTTACACGATATTGGATACCCTCTTTGTCAAAGATATCCAATATGTGTTTGTTAGCTTTCTCTCGTGAGTCAACAAGGATAACAATGTTTTCTTTTGAGAGGATTTTGTTTAACTCTTTATCGGTGTATTTACGACGATTTAGCATTCGCAACCCTCTTCTCGGACAAATGCAGAAAGTTTTATAGAAATTAACTTGTCGCCCATCTTAACATTCTCAAATGTAAAATTGACATTCGTCTCATCATTGTCATCATCAAAAACATCATCAAATTCCCCTTTATATCTGATGTAATAACAAATAGCTTTTTTGATGTCTTTCTCATCCAAAATATATTCTTTATTTATTTTCACTCGTTACCCTCTTTCACAAATCCAATACTATAAACACTGCCCCTCTGAAGGAACTGGATATCCATATCCCCAAACTCGATAGGGTTGTCTTCAAGATAATTCATAAATACACTATCTGTCATTGGATATCGTCTGCCATTCTCGTCGGCAAACCAAAATGTCAAACCACTATTAAGCCAAGTCAAATTAACAAGTTTCATACCCTTCTTGCGGACGATACTACCCGGTTCAATCTCCGATTTAATCAGTTTACTTTTGTCTTTATAATTTGTGTTCTTAATCATATTGCCTTTGCCGTCATAATAAACGGTCTTGGCTCTGTTCATACCGTGCATTTAAACCACTCCTTTCATAGGATTTAATTCGTCGGAAGCCGTTGCCATTCTATAGTCTTCAACCCACCACACTTTTGTGTTTGGAATTGACTGCCATTTACCAGTGTCTGGATTAAACGCTTGCTTCTTTTTGCTCACAAGTTTCTTTATATAAATCACGTTACCAACTTCAAGTTTTTGCTTGTCAAATTTGAAACGTGGGATTTTAACTTCAATGGTGTTGCCGTTAGCAACTGCATATAAGTAAACAATTGGTGTTCGCTTATCTACAACATTTGCAACACAAGCGAAATTCTTGTAGCGTTTATCTGTAATCGTAGCAGATCCAAGATATGTGATATGATTGGAAACCTTTTGCAACAATCCAATGTCCGCATAATTCACAGTCTTTTCTATCTCACATAGCATAGAATAGAAATCAACTTGCATATATGTTTTATCGGTTTCCTTATGGCAGAATGGCTTAATTACTTCATCTGTCAACCCAATCTCTTTCACCTTATCTTTCTTTAACTGTCTTTTAAAGGCTTGTTTTCCCTTGTCATATAACTTCTGGAAAAAGGAATTCACATTCAACAATTTATTTACATTGCCAAACTCTGAGAAGAAATCTGACTTAATAAGAATGTCTAATTGCTTTGTGTTAACAGATGTGTTATTGGTTATGTCAATCAGAAGTGCCGTAAAGTTGTCATAAGAATTATCCTTGAGGGCGTATAACTCATCGCCAATGGAGGCAGAAATGAATTTGATTGAACTGAGTCCTTTATAAATAGTATTTGTTTCTCTGTCGTACATATGGTTTGAAGTAGAGTGCCTAAACTTCACAGTCTCAAACTTGATACCAAAGTACTTTAATTCATTGATTAGCTTTTTTGTTCTGACTTCATCGTCTGCGTAATTGTCGAGGCAGACTTTGTAGTATTCAAGGGGATAATTGACTTTGAGATATGCACCATAACACATATCGAGGGACGTTGCTGCAGCGTGCGCTGAACAGAATGAATATGCCATACATGACTGAATCAACTCCCACGTTTCATTGAACATATCCTCAGAACCAGTGTTCTCAATCCATTTCTTTTTAATCCTGTTTTCAAGATTATCAAAATCTTCCTGTTTGATTTTCTTCTTGGAAATCTTTTTAATAAGACCAATCGATTCGGCTGGTGTTACACTTAGCCATTCAAAGTATCTCATTAATGACTCTTGGAACAGGATATATCCGCCAGTCTCATGTAGAACCTTATCCAAATCTTTAGATCCTGTGGTATAGTGTTTTCTACTAAGGAATCCCTCACGCCAAGAATCAAACGATGGGCGAATCGCCGCCGCTACAAACGCACCCTCTTCAAACGACTTGATGCCATACTTCTGTGCTTGATCTCTACCATTATCAGAATCAATCTGGTTAAGAGTACAAGTCATACCATCAGCAATCAGTTTCCAAATTCTATCGTCGTCTTTAATCTCTTTAAGAAGTTGCCTTGCCGGGATAATTGGCTTACCTATTTCTTTAAAGGTTTCACTGATAAGCTTCCAAACGGTTACCTTTAGAAAATCATCTTTCAGTATCTTATACTCATCAGCTTCGCCGCTCGTAACCATTACGCAAAGAAAATCGCCAAGCCTAACAACACCATATTCATCAATCAAACTCTTATCTGAAATAGCAAACGCACAAGGATGAACAGATGCACTAACAATTGTACCGACATATTTCTGTGCTTCATCGATTAATGGCTCCCACTTCTTGTCGTCTCTATATCTGTCAATGTTTTTGCCGACTTCATTAAACTCGTCAAACTCCATGCCTTTAGAACGACAAACGTTGCGGAACGCTTCGGCTTCTTGCATCGTGCCGTATGCGATCATCGGATAGCACGACTCTTCACCAAGTAACTCTCGTGCCGCTTTAACGAATGGCTCATCACTAACAACGTTGAAGTCGATATCTGGCATTGATCTATTCTCGATAAGTCGTGCAGTAGAAGCAAAACGCTCTGGGAATATAGGTAGATTAACAGTAAATCTGTCAAGCTGAGTCATGCCCATAATTCTATTAACATAGAACGAAGCACATGATCCTCGACCGCCTCTAGTTAAAACACCGCCATATTTATTAACGGCTAAGTCAACGAGTTTGGAATTGAACAAGAAATAGTCGGCGGTATGAACAGTATTATTTGTATCTTTAATGATTCTCATTTCATGAGCGATGCCGTCTTTACGGACTGCGATCTCGTCAGGAGTTAACTCATCTTCTTTTTTAATGGTTTCAAATCTATCATTAACTTCTTTGTCTAGAAGATTATATCTTTCATCGAGGCTGAAATCGGGATAGATATTTGGCATCTTAATTGTTTTATCAATGCCAATTTCCTCGCACTCGTCAAAAATCAAAGTGTTCGCAATTGCCTCTTTAATTTGCTGATTTGTCAACACCCCCTGTAAAAGAAAACGGCGGTACATCTCATCATAGTCGGGGAAGTCTAGAATAAATTCGTCTTCGTCGCCATAATTAATATGTTTACCTTTAAGTAATTCGGCACGTTCTAGTCTTCCACTTGGTTCAACATAATGGCTGTCGTTTGCGGCGATCAGCTTCAAGCCCTCTTTAGAAGCAAATTCAAGTGCTTTTCTGTTGATATCCTTTTGAATATCTACATTGTGATTCTGAACCTCTAAAAAAACATTTTCTCTAAAATGCTCAACAAGCGGATAAAATATCTGATTGATACTCACATCATCTCGCAAAAGTCCAGCCACACAGGCAGTCGTAATATACACATCGTCCTTATCAAGCGCCAATAAGTCAGATGGGAAAATTCTAGGGCGATAATAATACCCCTCAATATTTGCCCTAGATGAAATTCTATTTACTTTCTTTCTTGCTTTATCGGTTCTTGGAATAATGATGATATGGTAATTTGATTTGTCTTTTTCTAAAGGATTTACAACAATATACCCCTCAAGACCGGGCAAACATCGGATGCCATACTTATCGCACAGTGTTTTGGCTTCAAATATATCCCCCATACTGCCGTGTTCTGTGGTAAAGTAATTCATCCCACCACGCTCAACCTCTTTTCTTATATAGGCTTCTGCGTGTTCGTTGGAGTCTGGCGTAAATATTGAACTAATGTGTGTGTGTTTGTGATAATTATTGTATCGTTTCATGCATCATCATCCCATATGTATTCACAGTCTTTTCTGTAGTCACAAAGCCTGTAACAGAATCCAGTCTTTGGCTTTGCTTCAAATGTTTCATCTTTATATATCTTCTCGATTACACCAAGACACCACGTAACCGCTTCTTCAATAAGTCTTTCATTTACAGGGATTACAGTAAGTTTGCCGTCATTTTTAAAATGATGGAATACAATTTTTGTCGGCATTTCGCCGTACATTTGGTCTATTCCTTTACAATACAATCCCATCTGCTTAGTATAGTTCTCAAACTGCTCTTTTGTTTTTGCATATGGTTCGCCATTCTTTTTAAGGAAAGGATCTGAACTTTTGTGGTCAACAATAATCAAATTACCATCTTTATCTCTAAGCAATAAATCTACAAAGCCAGTAAAACGATATCCATAAATCAGAAAATCAAGCTTGATTTCAGATCCAACCACCTCATATCCATCAAGAGCATTTTCATCAATATTGCAGAGATAATTGATGCAACTATCAAACGTCTTATCCATAATGTCTTGCTTGACATATGTTGTAATCGCTTCATATTTTTCAAGGTAAAGGCTTGGAGCATCTTCAAAGGACACTTCCCTTTTGATTAAGGCATCAAACACCTCGTGCATCGCTTTGCCGTTATCGGCGTAAAACGAACCTTCACCAGCCTCACCCTCAATATATCGTCTATACCAACTAAATGGGCAATGTTCGTATGCAGTGAGTCTGCTATAAGACCACACCATCTCGTCTAACAAATTTTTATACACACTCAAATAACATCACCGCCTTTACTCAAACGGTTGCTCATCGCCGTCAACCCATTCATTTCCTTTTTCGTCACAGTATGGAAGTTTATCTTTATATACTTTTGTGTCCCATCCATATTGCCTTTCCCACTCGTCTGGATTGGAAAAGAATCTTCGTGTTGGTTTGCTATAATGGCACGGTACTTCAGCCGTTGAGCCAAAAATTCTATCTTTAACGGATGTAATAATTACATCGTAGTTATGATACTTATTGTTTTCGTCATCTTTTTCTTTATCGGTAACTCGACGGAGACCAATCGTGCGGACTGCGAGATTTACAATGTTCATTGACCCGGCAACATCGTCTAGACCAATTTCCTGTCCAGATTGCGTCTTGCGTGGATGCGCCACTAAAACAACAATGGCATTGTACTTCATCGCAAATTTTGTAAGGTCTGAAATAAATTTTGTCTGTGCGCCATTTACTCCTCCGTCCTTATCCTCTGGAAGCAATACCGTCATCAGATTATCAATAAGAAAACATTTCACTCCTCGTCTTCTCGCAAGCTGCTCCATCGTGGAAATCAGTTCACTTGCTTCATTAGAGGCTTCGTCCCGGTAAACATAAAGCATATCTTTGTAGTGGTCGTCCATCTGCTTTTTCGCTTCTTGGTTGACAACCCAAAACGTCCTTGTTTTGCCAGTTCTCTTGTCCGTATACTCAACTTCGTGCATATTGCGAATGCCAGCCCCGACTGTTTTATACCAGTCTTTGCTCATCGAATTAAGTAATTCTCGTGAGAATAGAAATACTGGCATCTCTTGATCCATTGCGGACAGAGCAATTTGATTAAGGAACGTCGTCTTCCCTGCCGATGCCTTGCCAGTGACAATAGTTACACCACCACAAAAGATTTTGATTAACTCATCATCAAGCTTCTTAATGCCAACTTCAATGCCGTCCATCTCATTGATGTTCATGTCCTCGACATTTGACATTTTTATTACGGATTCAATTGGGGTTTCTTTTGCGTTTAAGACGAGATTGAAAAGATATGGCGCACCAAACAGTTGTAAGACATCATTGGCATCTTTCGTTTTTGTTACCCTTCCTATAGAATTATCTTCTTTGTATTCAACGTGTTCTTTTGGATACTCGATATACTTGACGTTAGTAAAAGACAGTCTTGCACAGGCTTCTTTAATCATCTTCTGCCCAGCCTTGTCGTTATCCCCGGCAATTATAATCGTGTCAAATCCCTGTAAGAAGTCCCAATTTTCTTCGATCCACTTAAAGTTTTGTGCGCCAAGCGGAATCGATACGGTTTGATAAAAGCCAGCCTGTATAAAAGAACAACAGTCGATCTCACCCTCACAGATAAGAAGCGTTCCAGAGGGTCGGACATGAGTCATGTTCCACAATACGTTTGATGTGTCGGCATTTTTTTGACACCAAGTTTTAGGCTCTCCCTTTGGCACTGTATGGGATGGTCTGTATTTCACAAGGACTAATTCATCGTCAGTGTCGTAGTAATTGAATACGATGTTGCCATTTTTATCGGCTGAAATATCCAGTAAATCAATGGTATCATTATCAATTTTGCGCTTATTGAGATACCATCTTGGCTTCTCCATATCACCGTCTTCTTTGTGCGGATACTTGTAAACACCCCTGTCTTTAGAATCGTATGTTAATACATATTCAATGTCCGCCAACTCAAATAGTTTTTTACAGGCTTCGTGAAATGTCATGCCACTTTTGATGAACACGTCAACAATGTCTACTGTTGTGCCACAGGCGAAGCAATGAAACCGATATGTTTTTGGGTCATATGACAAACTAGGTGTCTTCTCGTCATGAAAACAACACCTAGCTTTCATCTTTACAGGTTCGTAATCTTTAAGCCCCAAATACTCAGCCATTATTGTGGCATTCTCATCTCCAAGTTTTTCTTTGGCTTTTTCAATCGCATCCTGTAAAGTATCTGTCATTAAATCACTTCCTTAACATCTTGAACTCGTACTTCTGTTTTTACATACTCTTTTCTTTTGCAAAAGAGATTGTTAAATAATTCTTCGATAGCTTTTTCGCACCTTTCGTTATCACCACAATTTGTCACATCATTAAAATAAAACTTTAGATTAATATCCATGCAAATCATGTGAACAGCCCCTCTTCATCCTCGGGCATAGACGGCATGGAATTCACATATTTGGCAATTTCACGCTGATCTTGTGCGATATTTCCCTTTGCATTATTGTTACCATCAGCCATCTCAAAAGAGAACACCGCATAATTTGTATATGTGACATTCTTTTCTTTGTTATAGGAGTTTGTAACCTCTACATCTCCAAGCTTAATTCTGCAAATTGGAGAACCACTTCGCCCCTCATACTTCGCAATTGCGTTTGCTGCATTTCCAATAAATCTTACGAAGCCTCTGAAGTCTGTATTGTAACTACCAGTACTCTTATCCTTTTTACTTGTTGTAATATTTACATCGTAATACTTGCCGTTACCCTTCTTTACGCTGAATACAGATGCATAAGAACCGTTTCTAAATCCCATAATTATTTCTCCTTTTACTTACTTGCTTTTGTTGTCTTTGTTTCATCGGGAATTAATCTTACTGCTTTAAACTTCTTAATAAGTTCTTTGAGTACGTCAATGTCCTCGCACAATCTCGGATCACCATTGCACTCTTCTGAAAGAGTTGTCTTTGCAATCTCATTAACCTTAAGTTTTGTGTTATTAGAAAGCCCTGCTTTCTGAACGAACAGATTAAACGCTTCTGCCCTCAGCTTTTCAAGTTCAAGAACGCTTTCTGGTGCTTCATCCTTCGTCCAGAGATTGATTGCTATTCCAAACATGGCTAAGTTCTTTGCGAAACATCTCATGATGCTTTTATAAATATCCTCATACAGTGCGGCTTCGACCGTATTCTCTCCCCTTTTGGTCGTATATGTTCTAGATTTACTACCCATAGATTTATTCTGAGAATTGTAAACAGGAAGACACATTTCTTTTGTAACACCACACGCCGTGACCCTTGTGCGTACTTCGTATCCTACTCCAGTATCAAAATATGGAAGTTCCTCAACGTATGTGACAGATTTCTTAATCGTGTTACCATCTTCAGTGGGAATCTCAATAACCTCTGTAACCTGTCTTCTGTCTCTCATGAATTCATATGTCGCATTTGGGTCATACTTCATAAGTTCAGAATATGCTACAGCCCAAGGAACAACCCTAAGAGATACGCCTCCACTTCCGGGTTTTATCTGCTCTCTATCTCGCAAATCAATACTTGACAAATCATCGAAATAACTTCTTACTTTTTTCTCAGCCATCTACATCTCCCTTTTTCTTTTTATTGGCTCTCTTTTTTGATTCTTCCTCACGAGCCTTTCTTTTAAGTTCCTCAATCTGATAACTAACTTGTGCGTTTGCCGATTTCCAATAACTATAATAGTCGGTGTTTTTTCTTTTAATGGTATCCTTCGCAAACTTGTTGGGTCTCTTTTCTTTTTCGTGAGAAGCGTGATATTCTCTCTCTTCTGCTGCCGTCATAAGTTTTTCTTCTTCCATACTTTCTCCTTATTTATAATCAACTTCATCAAATGGAACATGTGTTACATATCCACCCTTTCCGACATAAACATAATATTCTTCATCCCCGTCATATCGGAACACGAACACTTGCGTATCACCAGTACCAGTTTGCGTTGCGTAGAAATCCTTATCTTTTGAATAACGAAGAGACTTGATACATTCCTTTACGTATCTATTTACCTCTTCGTCGGAAATTTTAACGCCGTCTTTGTAGCTAAAATAATGTGTTGGGAATTGTAAATTGTCCGTTGTCAGTTTTATGCCATCATCCAACATAATTTCTTCATCGCAACATGGACATTTCACATATCTGCATCCAAGAGCGCCAATATATGTATCACTTGGATCAAATTCAAATTCTGAATTACATCTTTGGCAGATTAGATATTGCGAACGCTTGAATTCATCCAATGCATTTTCTTTCTCTGGCTTGTAATTGTTTTTAATTATTTTCAAATTAATAATTCTCCTTTATTTTTCTAATTGCGTTTTCTCTATGACCTAGCCACTCTTCATATTCCTCAAGAGTACAATTTGGATGATTATCAAGGTAAATAAGTGCAGCTTCTACATCGTCTTCGCATCTAAAATATTCATCAAGTTCTGCGCCCCAATCCTTTTTTAATAAATCGCCTAGCTTCATATTCCCCCTTTATCTCATTAAATGTAGTGAATGAACGTTGTCGTTGCACACATCGATTTCAATTGCCGAATCTGCCCAAATGACTCCACCCCAAGTTCTATCATCGAAATCAATATCATTTACAACTCCAATTGGTTTGCCGTTTTGTATAATCGGCGCATCGATCATTGTTATAAAAAACTCGTCACTGTCTTCGATGCTCATAAGAAAATCTCTATATTCTTCATTGGCAAGCAAATCATCAATGTAGCCTCGCACCTCAATCATGTTTTGTCTCCATATATTACTTCTGCATTTTGATAATATTTTTATAAATATTTCTTACTGTATTCATCCCAAGTGGGAACGTTTATAATATTCATTTGACAAAAGATTGCCTCTAAACAACTCTTTGCGATACCATTTCCAGCCGTCTTATATAATCCCGTGTTTGAAGCAACGCTTTCCGCCTTTTTAAAATCTTCGTCACTACATCCCATTAATCTGAATGCCTCTTGGGGCGTAATTTTTCTTATTCTATATTTCAAATCGCACTCCTTACTATTATGTGTGGTTGTCGCCCCCCCACCCTCTATGCCAGTAAGCGTTGGGCTAATGCCATCGACCATATAAACTCTGCCTTGATTTGGGTTCTGCCTTTTATTTATTGGCGATATATTACCTACAAAGTGGATGTCTCGTTTTTTTTTACAAAACTGACAACTCCATTGCTTTTGGCTCTTCGCCTTTCTATCCAGTTTCCATCCTGTGCAAGATGTGCGATTATGCAATTTGCAATTTTCTTTTGTTTCGGATTGTTGAGAGACAGATCTACAGTTACTCTCTCTCTCTCTCTCTCTGCTCGGTCACAAGTTCGCCATTGTCAACTAGTTTTTGCACTAGTTCCCTCGCTCTTGGAGAATTAATGTAAAATCGCTCGTTAACTGTGTCCTCATCAACAAGAACATCTACGAATTCTTTATTTAGATTTATTGGCTTTGGAAATTCAAATGTGGCTTGACGAGAGTAATCTAGAATTGAAACCATGAATGTTCTGTTGCGACTCTGGGGAATGCCATAATCTTTTGCGTTCATATCTTGCCAAAAATTACAGTAGCCAAGGCTCTCAAGAAACCTCATCCATTCCTCAAACTGTGGTAGATTTTTCTTTGAATGTACCTGTGTGACGTTCTCCATTAAAAGAATTTGGGGAAGTTCTGTACATTCTGATAAAACTCGCTTTACTTCCCATAGCAAACTCGATGCAGTACCACTGCTTTCTTCCATGCCATCTTGAGATCCAGCGATTGAAAGTGACTGGCAAGGAAATGAGTACGTAAGTATATAACAGTATTTATCAGTATCTTCGATTTGCAAACTGTCACCAGTTACCTTTGAAATATCAACAAGATTCAATGTTGCGCAACAATCATTATAGACTTCACGCAACCACTTTTCGCTCTTATTGGCAAGTTTCTCTTTTGGCATCGGCTTCTTACCGTCGTTGGAAATCCCTGCCTGTAAAAGAATATCTGCTAACTGCTCTTTTGTCTTGCCATGTGAATAGTCTTGACTATTATCGCCACAATGAATTGCTTTATATTGGCGGATAGCATTTACATCCCACTCACACGTCCGCCAACTTTCAAAATCAGCACCTACATCTCGTAAAGCCATTCTCTGAAAACCTATACCACTAAATAACTCAATCAGCCTTATCGGCTTGTTAATCTCTAACTGAATATAACCACCTCCTTATCCCCACTGTTCTGCCATCGCTTTTGCTACACCCTCAAACGTCTTACTTCTAAGTCTTGCTGTCATCGGGTCATCAAATGCATACTTCTTCTTACCGTCCTCGCTTATTGCTTGCCCAATTCCATGTCCAAACCGTGCAATCTTGCCACTTTTGCAGATGTACTCATCAATTACTGGCTCAACGATATTCGTTGGTTTTAAAGGTTCTAGTCCTTTTAGCCAAAGGCAAGTAGTCTTCTTTGTAGGATGCCCAAATTCATAGGGCTGAATTGTCTGTGTCGGTTTAATAGGAAGTCCATACTTCTCTGCCAAATCGGGATACCATTTTGGAATGTAATCCCCGGCAATAATGCCAACGGGATTCTCAATACAAATCTTGTCGCAATCTGCTTCAAGGAATTTGCAGAAGAACTCGATACTGGCTCTCTGACTTCCGTCTTTTCTCTTTCGTTCAAACCATCGTGCGCCACTGACCGCCAAGTCGGTGCAAGGCGGAAACGCAATGATCATGTCCCAACGTCCGACTTGTGTGTATGTGTGTGTGTCGAGCGTTTCAAACGTGCAGTCACCATTCAGTAGTGGAAGAACATCACTTTTGATGTGCCACTCTGGGTGATCGCCGCTCGGTTCGACAATGTCACACGAAAAAGCCTCATGCCCTCTCTCACGAAAGGCGCAACAAACACGCTGAGACTCTTCGCAAGCAATAAGTACTCTCATTAATTTCTCCTGTTCTGTTGTTTTGTTTTTGTTCCTATTAATTACTTCTGAGTTTTGTTGGGAGATTTCCCAAGAATGTATTCTTCAGAGATGTCAACGATATGGTCGCAGAGAAGAGGCGGAATTGTTGACCTATCAGAAACCTTTTTGATTTTTTGAAGACCAGATTTAGAACCCCTTGGCGCACGTTCATGACATGGGTCGCCATTCTTACAATGCTTAAATTGTGGGTCGGGGTGATTCGTAAAGATGTGGGTCGGCTTCATGTATGGATAACCGTACTGGCAATAACAAGCCAAATATTTTGGATATTCTTTCATCCAAGTCATGTTACATAGACCGCCTCTTGGATTCTCTATAAAGTAAAGTTTTGGATTTAATTCTTTGATAAGATTTAGAACGTGTTGATTTACATCGTCGCAGAATTTTGCATAATCAGAAATGGGATCTAGATTTCCAGTGATTGGATTCTTTTTTCTATGTTTTGAAATAGCCGCTAAAGAATAGGTGGTGCATTCTGGACTCGCCCAAATAACATCTGGTCTTCCAAACTTTTCAAGTATCTCCTCGGCTGTTAATTCTCTAATATCTTTATATAAATCAATGTCATCAAATTCTTTGTTCCACTCAACGCAAAATGTTTTGTGACCTCTTCGTTCAAATGCCTTGCTTATACTTCGTGTCCCGGCAAACAGTTCCAATACAAGCAGCTGTCTGTCTGTCTGTCTGTCTGTCAAAATTGTCGTAATCGTACTATCTTCTGTCAAATACTTTTCTCCTTTAAATAAAATCTATATCAGCCTGGTCGAACAATAGGCGACTTGGATGCGTTATTAAGTGCTTATTTAGGCACAGTCACTTCGTTTAGATTCTTACTCTAGCGTTTTCCCATGCTACCTCGCTAGAAGCCTGTTTTCATACAGGTTTAGTGTTCTTCCTTTCTGCAACTACTTGCTAAAACCAATTTTATAAAACTCCTTTAAAATAAAGTAATGTCTCCATACTTCATGTATGCATACTTCTCAAATGACGGATATTTCTCACAAAATTCCCTCACACTTCTGCCTCTTGCGTGATTACCACACTTCTCAGATAAAACTCCAAAATCCACAAGACTACACTTCTTAACAAATGACGGCTGATTACTCCAACTTGCAATCGTGTTATAAAGGCTAACGTATGGGCTTTCTTTAAACTTCTCAAATCGCATAACGTATGGAATGCATTTATACTTCAGCAGCAATTCACATCGCTTCATACAGTCAAAAATATCATTCTTCCAAAACTCATCGTCATACTTGCCGTCCCTATCGAATCCCACTAAAACATAAAATCGACATTGCTTTTGGCTATATTCCCTAATCATTTCAAGTTTGCGATGAATTAAGTCGCAATCCGCAATGTTATCAAATGCAAAAGTATAATCACCATCATAGTTTGACGAGAACAATACTTGACATTTTTCTTTTGTCAGTAGTCGTTCGTCTAACCCTTGTTTATATTGGAATTTTTTACCAGTTGAATTGAGTTCGTCGAAGACGGCTTTCCAATCTTTGAAGCCTAGGATGTTGTCATCGAGAAGACAGATTTTCTTGCGACTTGAATCGTAGAACTCGCACAAAGAACTATGCTTAAAGACGTGATCATATTTTTGATTCACGCAGAATGGGCATTTACGGAAACAACCTCTTGTTGTAAAACCGATACTATAATCCGTGTACCATTTGAATTGTGACTTCTTCGCCCCCCCCTCAAGGAGTTGCGAGATCCAGTCATCATACAAATGATAGTCTGGTTTCATGTGTTCAATTTCATCTTTTAAAGGCGGTGCTTTATCATAGAAAAATCCTGTACCACCACAATGGATATTTGGCAAATCGATTACAGATTGAGGAACTTCTGTCGCTGTAAATACCTTTGACAAATAGATATCATCATACTGATTAAAGTCTTCATCATAACTTGTAATCAATTTCACATTGTTCCCATGATTTTTGTTATAGGCAGAAATTTTCATAGAAGCGAGATTGGGGAATCTGTGGTTCTTTGCGCCAATCAGATCCGCATCAATAATGCCAATATTCAATTAATCACCCCTGTACAACGGCGAAGTACTATTCGCAAACTCTTTAAAATACTCAATCATCTCGTCCTCTTCTGGGAAGAACAAATCCTTTTTCTTCTCGCTCATCAGCCATCCAAAAAAGTTAGACATCAATTGTCCGAATCTCCAGTCCGGGAACGACTTCACATGAATGTCTCTCATATCATCATAAAAACTATAAAGTCTGTTTGGGTTTCTCATTTACACCCCTTTCCTTAATTCAAAATATGGTTCGTACATAGATTTGTTATAATGGAATATCGCCCCATTGGTCGGATTTGGCATTACGATTTGTTCAAACGGACTCTCACAATGCGGACAACATCGTGGCACTATACCAGTCAAGAAGTCGTCATCAAAGAATTCCCTGTATTTCACATCCATATCCAGTATTTTTCCGCAATTAGAACATACTGGCATAAACAAAATGTTGGCACTGTTCATAACTCTTCAAATTCCTTTTGCAGTTCCTCGACTTCTTTCGTTCTCTTTGCCTTTTGCGCCTTTATGAAATAAATAAACTCCCCAATATCCACTGAAAATTTTTTACAATAGCTATCCGCCGTTAAAAATGCAAACCTTTTGTTATAGTCGCTGGTTTCTTTTTTAAGATAACAAATTACATCGCCCAATTCATTAATAATAGTATTGGCTTGTGCTATTTTGCCACTTATCTCATTTGCCTTATTAAACTGATTTTCTGTCATACTTACCTCAATCTACATACTTCGTGTTTTCATCGATTACCATACTTTCAGTTACTTCAATAACCATGTCGTCAGTAATCTCAACACTTACTTTTAATGGCTTTTTACTGCCAAAACTACCTTTAAAGAAAAACGTATCTCTGAAATTATTATTCGTCAGCATATTGCCACTCTTGACCCAACCACAAATCTCACCATCTGGCATAGTGCTGATATATGCCGTTCTGCCAACGGGACTCACATCTTTGAATTTACTGGCAGTATCGGGATATTTCTTCGCCCACATCCCATACAACACTGGCATCTCTTCTTTAAGTTGTTGCAAAAATTTTGGAATATGCTCGTTTTGATAATCTGTAATCGCCCCACCAATCCATGCATAAGGAACAAATTTAACCAATTCCTCGATGAAATCTTCGTTAAAGTCGTCAGTCTTTACGAACCGTTTGTTTACCACACGACCATCTTCAACGCCTTTAAACTCATATCTACACCCGGTAAGATATGGTAGTGGCATATATACATAATCCGCAACAAGACATAATTTATTCTTATATTCAGAGGCGGTCGGCTTATAGTCTTTTTCTGCTTTAATCATGAAATCTACGTATCCCTTTGTAGAACGATTTGTGTATCCCACTAATCTGTTCCATTTGCCATTGGGACAAGTTTGATTATTGCCAATCAGATATCTGAAACACGCACACTTTCCCTCTTGATATAAAGGACATTTCTCCGTTTTATCACACGTCACATACTCAACCCATTGTTTGTTCTTCCCACTTGGTTTTGTATTTTTATAACTCACCGTAATCAACAATTATCACCCCCATATATTACTTCTGCAAAAGCCTTTCCATTTCACGCAAATTTTCTTTTCTATAGGCATCAATATCTTTTTGTACGGACATTAGAAAATTCTTTTCGTTTTGCGTCAATATTAAATACTCTTTGTCGCGTTCAACTTTATCTTTGAATAAACGATACCTGATAACATCTATATAGTGTTTAAATTCAATACAAATCAAACCATCATCGGCGTGATAAAACACACTATCAAAATACAAACGCCACTTAGACGGTGATATCGTATACAATTTTCTAAAAGCATTAAATGTTATTTGTGGAGAGGTTTTTATTCTTGCACTTGACCACACAAACGAAGCTATACAAAATATAACTATCCCGATACCACCAATCGCTGCAATACCAACTAATATTTCCATATTATTCACCTAAAATTTTTATTGCTTTTTCAACATCGAAATCAGTTAATCCGACTTTATGATCCGTTAAAACCAAATGTTCACTTATTTCTTTAGTGGAAAAATCTTCAAAAAATGTATCATCAAGAATTACATAATCTGTTATGTCTGGATGTGATCTTAGATATGTAAGGATTTCGTTACCACGAAACCAAGAACCCTTACTTGTATTCGGTGTTTTATCTTTAATGGTAAGTTTTCCTTTTTTATAGAGGTGATTATCTAGATATTTAACATGAGATGGTCTTCGACCAGTATAATATTTATTCCATCCATCTTTCCAGTCGGACGAAAGGATTATTTCTGCACCAGTTATCTCCACGATTTTCGCAAGTCTTTTTACTTTATCGGAATCAATTCCCGTAATAATACCGTATAAGTCGTCATGGCAAAACGACTTAGATGTGGAGCAGTTTAATACGCCGTCAACATCAAGAAAAATTGCTTTCATGGATGTTTCTCCTCTTTAAGTTGAACCAATTAATCATTTTCGTCTTATCACCCCGTCCAAATAGAATGCAATGCAACACAGGTAATTATAACCGCCATAATTATGCTCCATAATACTACACTGATTACGAGAATCGCCCAAGCGTAACCCATAATTTTTCTAAAAACTGGAGAGTCAGTTAATAGAGATAGAACACCAAACAAAAAGGTCACAATTGCGCTACCAGAAAAAACAAGTAAAAAAATAGTAAGAAAAATTTTAAAAACAATCCCCATATTAATCCTCATCCAAAAATATATGTGCTATGCATAAACCTCTATAATTACAGGCACACCTTTGACATGGCTTAAATATTGCTTTACATCTGCGATGAAATGCCTTGTTACCGTTACTGATTTCCTCGCAGTCTTTATCAACTTACTATGCACTTCCTTTTATCTCAGTCACTATTAAAACTTATTGATACGACTATTAATAATGCCATTAAACTAATCATTAATACACTCATTCCGTCACCCTCCTGTTCCATGAATTAACTGCAAACCAAATAGCATTTTCCATGATTGGTTCTTTATAAGTTGCTGTTTGAAGTCTACAAGTCGGACACATTACTTTTGCTTCACAATTAAACAACAACGCCGACTTATAAATCTTTGCCTTACCACCACAACATGGGCAGTTTTTTAATTCTTCGTTCATTCCTTGCTCCCTTCCGCACCTATGATTGTGTCAGCTTGCGTTATAAATCGTCTAATCGTAGATATCCATGCACTATCGACATCATCATCTCCCTTACCGTGACGGAATTTCGATTTGAGCATATCTGCATCAATAAGCCTACCATGAGGCGTTGGAATCTCTACAAGAGGACACCAGTCAGGTCTGCTTATGTTTATGCCATGCTCTTTGCGCAAATCTTTTGCCATAAGCATACAAGTGAAATATCCAACCGTTTGACAACACGGACACTCAAAGCATCGTTTTGGTATTTCCATGCCTTTAATTAAAACGCTACTCATTTAATCTCCCCCTGCCATTGCTCCTGCTATTACTATTGCAGTCGTAAGCACTACTAATTCAATGTTATTTGCTACCTCTGGAAACAAAATAAGCACCATATAAATCCATGCAATTACAGTTATAATCGTGTAAATAAATCTCACTTTGTTACCTCATCCAATAAATCTCATAATTACAATTACCAACAATAACACAGCTGTAGTCATAAAATATAAAGCAATTCCCATATTACTCTCCTTTCCAAGGCTCTGGCAGTGGCATCCATGCACCAATTCTGCCATTCCACCAACCATCCCAACCATATTCTGTAGAGAAATATAATTCGAACACGAGCTTGTCATAACTGGACACCAAATAGATGTCCGATTTTGTCGGCAGTTTCTTGTTGCATGGTATCCAGTGCGGTTCGTGATGTTTCAATGCTTCGATTGCCATATCAATTGCCTTATTAGCGTTTCTGTCAATTACGCCACCACCACTCATGTATCGTTTGAGATTCGCAAGTAGAATTTTTGCCTCTTCAGTAGTCATATTGTCACCTCTCTCATATCCGATCCGCATCTCATACAAAAGTTATAATCAACATCTGACCCCATGTGGCATTCGGAGCATTCATAACCGCATTCTCCGTCATTCTCCCATTCGGGATGGTGTATCCATCTACCCCTCTTTGGCTGAATAGTAGGTTGTTCATAAATCTCCATCAGCATTGATGCGCAAATGTCAGTTTCAAAAGGCTTTTCTTTCTCTTCTTTTCCACATGGGTCTTGCGGTAACCACTTCAACACACATTTCTCGAGTTCGTCAGCATCAATCAATCTCATGTTGTCACCCCCTTCATATCCGCCCCACAGTTGGGACAGAAATTCTCTTCGTAATTACTATGCTCACCACACATGGAACATTTATATCCATTCTCATTATATTTTCCACGAAAATCATCAAGCGAAATCCACTTCCCTCTCTTCGGTTCGGGTTGAACGGTTGGAGCATAATCATCAAGCGCATCAAGAACATCTTCTATGTCGCAAGCACGACATGGAACTCCACCAATCTCATAGCAGAACCGCATCTTGCCGTTTTTGATCCCTTTTCTTCTAGCGCAATCCTCACAGTACCGTTTTCTGATCTCACGGATAAATGCATCGGCATCGATTAATCTTCTCATTACGCTACCTCCTTAAATGATTCTGGAAGTGGCATCCATGCGATGACTGTTCCATAGGCTAAGTCTGCGCAATCCCAATATTCTCCATTCCATGTATCTACATACAGAAATCCTAGTTTCTCTTGGCATAAATACTCACCATTTTTTTCAGGCAGTCTCTCACTGCATGGAATCCAGTGTGGTTCGGGCTGAATGGTGGGCAGAGTATTTGTGATATTAACCAGTGAATCAAACACTCTTTCAAATGTCATCAAAACCGCTCCATCAATGTTCTGCCTTGCGATCCGCTTTGTTTCGTCAAGCATATCAATAACTGATTGTCTGCTTATCGCTTCTGTCATTCCGTCACCCCTTCCATATAAATTGAGCCATTATTGCTATTACAATCAAGGATGTAAACCAAGCCACAATAGATATGATTTCATCATTATTAAATGATAACGCAAATATCGCACCTATAAATCCAGTACCTAAAAAACTTCCTATAAGCACAATGACAAATAGCCCAAACCGTGCCAGTTCCTCTACACTCATTCCGTCACCCCCTTGTAAGACTCTGGTGCTGGCATCCATGCTACAGCATTGGAATAAAACCATGTTAAATGCCCAGCATCATTACATCGTTTTGTCGCCATGCTTTCATCGGCATACTGAACCAGCACTTTTTGCTTCACTTCGGGCAATCTCTCCGTCACTGGTATCCAGTGATCTTTTGGGTTGCAAGCATCACTAACTGGAAAAAAGTCAATCAATACTACGTTTTCATCGCCCTCGTACCAATCGTTTTTCCATATAAAATATCCATCAACTGTCATATCAACCATAAACAATTCGTTCGATGTCTTACCGTCGATTTCAATAACAGCTATTATGTCTTCTATTGCCAAAACATGATCTCTTATATACTGTCCAATTACACTATATGGATTTTGACCCTTTTTAACTTTAATCATCTTCTCTCCTTTTGGGGTGGAATTAGATAACGTAAAATATTTATTGCATTTTCATTGGTCATTTATTTCACCCCCCCCGTTATAACTGCCGCATTTCGGGCAGAAGTTTAAAAAATTATCTGCCGACCTTGCTCCGCATTCTGAACAATACAAATCGTCATATTCTACCCGTTCGTCCACAGTAATTGTGTGCTGCTCACCCATTGAATCAAATCCCGTATAACTTCTAAATCCGCCGTAATGTCTGTGCTTTTTTATCCACTTCCCCCTCTTCGGTTCGGTCTGTGCGGACGGCAGATTTTCTAAATACTTCACTGGTACTACATCATCAGAATATATCTCGACCCCATTTGTTCGTTGTACTGAGATTTTTCCATCAATCGCATTCTGTCTGCTGATTAAGTCATCCATCCTGTTCACCTCTCATATCCGCTCCGCAGTTCGGGCAAAAATGCATCTTTTCACTGCCTTGATTAATGACAAATGTTGCTCCACATTTGTTACAATTTAACGTATCCATATCAAGTTTGTTCCACTTTCCCATCTTCGGCTTTGTGGGAGGCAAATATTCGAGCGTCTCTCTAAATGCCACAAGCGACGCTCTTTCCACTTTTACTGCATACTCATCCTTCAGCGAGATGTCGAACGAATTGAGTGCCTTGTCGCATTGCTCAATCTGTTCGTTAAGCGCATCAATCGCCGCCTGTCTACTAATTAAACTATTTATATTTTCCACCATAATAATTCTCCAATACGCCACGAATCCTTTTTATTTTAACGGTGTCATCATCGCTTTCATTCTCAATCGTGCCGACCACAATGTTAGATATATCCGATATAACAGCATTCTCGGCTTCTGGAATTGCGTCTAATTCCCTCCTTACTAAATCACTCAATCTTTTCCATTGAGATTGATCTGTTAAACGCATAATAATCATCTCTGCGACATTCAAAGCATCATCAATATCAATCAATTTTGCCAACATTATCACCTATCAAAGTTGTATTCATCCGCAACAATTTCTTCGGGGGATTTCTCATCAATGCGTTTTACATCAATTTCATGTCCCCTTTCTCTAAGCCACTTAAACACTGCCGCTTGTTCCTCTGTGATATATAGAGTACTCATTATTACACCATCTTCAATAAACATATAAACCGCCTTTGTTTTTTCTTTATTCATAAACTCAGCAACCTTTCTTTTGCATCCTTTTCAGTGTGTCCGTCCCAGTGCTTACCCATCTCAAGTTCTACACAATCAAACATGTTCCAATACTTATCCTCATAATGATATGTATAACTTCCTTTTGGTGTATCGATTCCTACAATAAACCATCCACCACCAAAGCAAGGTTCGCCGTCCTCGTGTCGATGCGACTTCCACGATTTATCTTTATAGGCTTTTACAAGTGCCGCAAACAGGATTGCACGTTGCTCGTAAAGACCGTTAAATGTATGATAACCGTCAGACAAATCGCCAATACCACTATCGGGAATTTCTATGATCACGGGCGCATCAACCACATCATATTTAAAGGCGGTTCTCTCCATCAAAATCGCATTCATTCTTCGCCACTCATCGATGTGATCCGACTGGGCAAGTTTTCTCGTGTAATCAAGCGCCTCTAACTCCAACTTAACTATCTTGTCATACAAATCTTTTTTACTGATTAGTTCATCCATTTGTTCTCCTCTCACATGGCGGAAGTAAATCATATCTTCCAAGTTGCCTCAGGGTTTCTAAACCCATCGCTGTTACATCTTCTCCATTTAATCCGCATAAATGAATTGCTGTTGTAATTGCATTCCATAACTCTAAATCTCGCTTTTCTTTTTCATTTTTGGAAAAAATCGGTTTGACAGGTTGGATATTAAACATCATTTTTCTCGCCTTTCCGCCATTGAACAAAAATTCTTACTTGCATCCATATAAATTGGCTCTTCTGGACTCCACACATCACAATATTTAACCTCGCTATTATATGTGATATGTGCATACCTACAATCCTTGCAATACATTATTTCTATCGGATCTTTCATATATCTCCTATTAATTACCTCTCATTAAATATTAAAAATTTCCTCTTTATAAAAATACCTAGCAATAATTATTTATCACTAGGTATAACCATTACAACTCTTCTTTATCGGTAAGAGATTTTCTAGTATTTAACTCGTTCACTAAAACTTCAATTATATGTATATAATTCAGATTGGCATCAATTGACTGAATTGCATCATCAATTGCCTCTCTATACTTATCGTTTACAATATCCTTTAACTCTTCCAAACGGGATATAGCACATCTGCCAGTTAATTTATCAAGGTGTTCAAGAGAAACGCCAAAATAATTTTGATTATGTGTTTCAGAATTACTCATCTTCTTCCTCTTCATTTGAAGCAAGCATTGCTTTGAGATCGTCAAGACTCATATCGTGAAGTGCTGCGTCTTCCTTGTCGGCAATAATCTCCGCAATTCGACGATTTCGCTCTCTCGTTTCCTGTGCCTTTGTCGCCTTTTCTTGGTCGGCGAGTCTGTCTCTGACAATAGTCTCAATAATTTCAATCTTGATGGCTACTTCTTTTTCTTCTGAAGACTTCTTGTTAAGTAAGGAATCAGATCCTAAATTCTTTTGCCTCCTCTTGAGTGCGCCATACATACTATCGAGGTCGTTCAGTGGGATATCGTAAAGGTCTTCGATTGTACAAAGCCCCCTATAATTAAAACGAAGTTTCTTCTTCACCGCATACTTGAAAATATCCATATTATCTCCTCTCTTATTTAAAATTTAATTCTCATGATCCTTTCTGTTGCGCCTTTAACCTTTACGACCAAATCGTTTCGAACAGTGGAGGAAAAACCAATGCCAGAAAGCTGGTCTTCTGTAGGTTCTACATGTGCCATAAATCCCATTGCCTCCATTACCTTTCTATGATTAGGGTAAAGATCACTATTTAAATACTCGTTATACCATGCATTTGGCGTTTCCGGATTAACACATCCTTTAAGCATAAACATATAATGCTTATTACCGATGCCCTTCTGCTCATCCCAATAGTTAGGACTGAAACATATTACATTTACTGGTACAAATGTATTTGACTTAACGCCCCATTCTTCTCTTGCCGCTTCCGTCGTCGGAACTCCGTGTTTGATATCGACAAACCTACCGTTCATAACAACAATAGTTGCTATTTCATACTTTCCTCTAATATTACGGCAATCGTACTGATAGATATGTCCATCAAATTCAACTTCCGCACGGATTCCAGACTGACCGCCTCTATCTGAAAACTTTTCCACGAAAAACTCATATGTTCCATCTACTGGCATACGCTCCCAAGTAATATTTTCAACGGCTGGCGCACCTTTTCTTGGATCAATAATATCTACGTCAAGTTCGCCACCACATTCCCGTTTGTGCATATAATAAATTTCACCTGTCGGTGTCATGCAATGTGCGTCCATATCATTTTTATCCCAGTCATCCAAGTCATTCCACTGGATGCTAAATCTTAATACGCCGTCAACTTTTCCGCCAGCATTCTTTACATTCTGCTTAAGGGAAGAATCCGAAAGATTCCCACGATACGCCCACGAAAAATTGTTATTCCACTTAAACATATTCTTGCTGCCTGATACGCTAGGCGCAATCAAGGAACAAAAATTGCCGAAATGTCTCGCTTCAAGATAAACCTCGACATCAGTTGCGGTTGGAAGCACATCAGAAATAAATTTCTCAATGCCGATTTCGCCAACTTTGTCGAACTTCTTTGGTACACTTGTTACTTTTTTCTTCATGTTGGAGAAGATATCATTTCCCATTCTTTTTGCGGTATCGCTATTTCTGAAAAGAATGTTGTTGACGGTAATATCATTTGCATTGGCGAACCTTCTTGACAGCGAATCCAGATATCCAAGTTCTGTGATGGTTTTCTTTGCCTCTTCAAGCATTCTCGCTGTATAAATCGGCTTTGATCTCTTATAATTTTCTGGGGCTACCATTGCCTCATACTTGGAAACAGCAACATTTAAATCTTCGCCATCAGAAATGCTAACCAAAAGTGTGCCTATAGAAGAATTGCGAATGCGTGTGACTATGGAATGGTTATCATTTGATAAGAACCACCAAGAATAAAGTTCCTTTTCATAATCATTAAGCTTATCGTAAGCCGTTTTACATAGCATAAAGCCGTCAACATTGTGTTTATACTCTTTGCCACGATAAATGGAATCCTGTGCGATAAGTTCGCTCACAACTTTGCAAGCGTCCATCGTAATTTCATCTAGACTTCTTTTGAAAACATCATGCTCTGACGAGTATTCGCTCTTAACGGATGCAACACTTACACCCCTTATAACCCTGTGATTATCGGGAATGTTTGCGCTCATATGCCGCCAAACAATAACATTGCCACTATCATCATATGATGTCGTTTTCTCAGCACCAGCCATTCTCAAGTCTGTTTTAAAGACATCACAAATATGATGCGCTTTGACATAATCAGACATTGCTCGACAAACTCTGTCCCATCTCTCATCTCCTGTAGTGAAATCCCACACTGTCTCAATCGAAAGATTATTTCCATTCTTATTAATTGCCACGACGTTGCCAACATTCTTCACAAAATGTCTGCAAGTAGAACAATCGTATTCTCTACGGGTTTTATAAATCTTATTATGCTCCGGTGGAATTGCGTTAAGATACGTGTTCCATAACTCATCCTTGTCAAGACCGACTTCATAAAGAAGTCCGTGTCTTGTCATCATCTCGTCAGCATGTTTCTTGAGGGCAACCCTCAGATCTTCAAAATTCATACTATTCTCCTTTAATTCTTTTTCTAAATATTACTTCTCATTCTTTTATTTATTTTTCAATAATCTCAACATCAAAAACGCCATTTCCACCCCCTACGAAAAATTTTTTATCACCATTAACTTTTACTCTAATTGTTCCGGGTTTGTATATCTTAAGCTTTAAAACTATGGGACTACAAAATTCTATATCATCTTCCATGTCGCACATACAGTGCATTGGATAATGTGGGATATACTTACTAGGCTCTACCAAATCCATCTATTTACTCCTTTGTTATTTCGTGGAACAGATATAAAAACTCATCAATTGTTGAGTCGTATCAAAGTCCCATTCCCATAGTACATTTCAAGCACTCATCTTTTATATTGTGTTATTCCCATGATGTGGCTCTGGATTAAATTTCGGAGTGTAATTTTTTAGCTTATGAAACATCGATCGAGACATGACAATTGTATCGTCAAATAATAAGGCTCCGTGATATGGACAACATTTCAAATCATGTTTTGACCAAGTCCCATATCTTTTTAGCCACTTTTTCGCTATACGTTTCTTTTTGTGTTTGCGCTTCGGCTCCCCAATATCATGCTCCCACATGATAACAACCCTTAAGGTAGGGAATAAATCTAAATAAGTATTATTCATAATAATTTACAACGCACAAATTCCTTTCTTTTAATGAGCGGCGCTTGGGGGACTTGAACCCCCGAATGTGGCAGTCAAAGTGCCATGCCTTTACCACTTGGCTAAAGCGCTATATAATTGCATCTTTTGGATAGATGCTGACCCACTTTTTCTATATAAAGTGTAAAGCAGAAAGTTTTTTGACGGGCTTTAACTAGTATTATTTACCGTCATCGAGCCAGACACTTACAACGAGACGTGGACGATGTAGGATTTGAACCTACGACCTACTGTTTATGAGACAGTCGCTCTAACCAGACTGAACTAATCGTCCAAAGCGACAGTACACGGATTCGAACCGTGACACCGATTACTCGATTACTGGTTGGGTTCAAGCCAACTCCCTTACCAATTAGGGTTATACTGCCTTAATCAATTTTCACAAAATGATTCTTAAAGAAATTTTTTCTTAGATATAAATATCCATTGTCAAACTTACTATTATTTACTTCTCTTTTTAACTTGTACAATTTCTTCTCTGGTACTGGTTCTCTAACCACAACATAGATATCTCCAATTTCCACTTTGTTATGACCATGTCTATAACCATAGTGATCATATTCGGTTTCAAACGGTTCGATGCATTTATATCTCATGAAATCTCCTTTCATAATGGGAGATGTTGGATTCGAACCAACACAGTTGTTTGCGCCACAACAACCAAAGGAGCGACCTTTGCGTCTACACTATTCCGCCAATCTCCCAAGTTCCGTAGATCCATGCCCTACGGATATGTTTTAGATGGTTTATCCTACAGTCGGTGTCTAGAATGCCGTAGAAGAGTTTTAACGTTTTTTCTTTAACGGCGTTTTAACGTCTCTCTACGCTTGACGGTATTTAGCGTCTTATACTGACGGCTTGCAATGCGAGGAATCGAACCCCGACCCCGGCTTTCCCAGCCGAAATGCTATCCGTTACACCACATTGCTATCGAACATATCTACCCTTTGAAGTTGCACGACGGTTAGCTATTCCGTCCCCACCACTCTAGCACTAGCTAATCTTACCCTTAGTTCTATCTATCAATATGTCCGTCTGTGCCGTTTGCAACCGACACAAATTGGGACGGTGAGGACTCAAACCTCACATCTTTTTTAGTAAACCCACATTGTCATTCGTGGGTGCGGCGTGACCAGCGTCGCAATCTCTCACTTGAATTACGTCCCACAGTCTGAGCATAGGGACTCGAACCCTAAATCTCTGCATCCCAAATGCAGTGCCTTACCATTAGGCTATGCCCAGTTATTGGGTGGTAACATTTTTGAAAGGAGGTTACCATGAAAAGACTGAACTCCGATGCCACCCATCATCGTTGTTCTTTTGATAGACTTTGGTTGGATTCGAACCAACACGGTCAGACCCACTTATCACTCCTCCTTATCTCTGACCTCTACTTAACGTCTGCCAATTCCGTCACAAAGTCTAGTGCGCTCACTGGAATTCGAATCCAGACTGAAACGGGTTTAAGCCGTTTTCCTCTGCCAATTGGGATATGAGCGCAAAATACTATTAAATATAAACCCAACAATAACCCTTATAACTCTTACGAATCCCATGTAATGCTCTCCATAACGAGGTTTTGACACACTGAAAATCTATATCACATAAATCAGAAAAATATCTAGCAGCATCTGACATAGAATCAAACATTAAAACATTACTATCTTTTTTACTCACTCCTTTTACAGCTTTTGCATTACCATTCTTTACGCCGATACAATTTCCTAAAACATTGACAGAGTGTATCATATTCTCACTACCAGTAACCCATTCTAAATTGGTGACGGCATTGTTTGTTTTATTGCCATCAATATGGTTAATTTGTGTTTTGTTTGTGTCATTGTTTGGGATAAATTGTTTTGCCACCAACTTATGTACCGAAAACCCTTTTGGCTTTCCATTAATGCTAAAATTAACAATGCAATATCCGTTTGGGTTTATGGAATGCCTTAGTATTCCACCATTTTTTTTATATACAACCCCATTTGTATCTACTTCATATTCTTCATAACCTTTAACGGGTTCTCTTTTATATTCCACATAATTCACCACCTTTAATTTATTAATCAAATACTGCGAGCAAGGAATCGAACCTTGCATAACTGTCGCATTGTGGCATCCAAACAGTCTTACCATGTAAGCGTCTACCCTTTCCGCCATCGCAGTTTTGAGATTGTGGATTTACGTTTTTTGTATCTGTCTCCTGTACTAATACGATACTCTAGCCTTTCTCGTATCCCGTCTGTCTGTTTACCGTACATAATAACCACCACTGTTCGTCCTAAACGAACATTATCTCAATACTGCGAGCAAGGAATCGAACCTTGCATGAACCTTTTATCGTGCTGTTACTCACCCCGTCATAACGGAGTAATCACAAGGTTCTATCCACGTTGTTAGCGTCTACCCCTTCCGCCATCGCAGTACAATTAAATCAAAATTCCCAAGCGCCTCGATTATCCTTACCACTTTTTCTCATATTAATAAGTTTGCCGACTTCCATAAGTGCCTTTGTATCTTCTGTATGGAGTTCATTTCTAATCTCATCAATATACATGTCAAGCACGTCATCAATCGGAATATCTGTGACGGTCGAGATATACATTACTGACGCAACCGCCCCAGCAAACTTCTCAAGGACTTTATCGCTTTCAAACTCTTTATTAAATGCTTCTCTCTTTTTGTCCACTCCCGTGTCGGCGGCAATAAGTTTCTTGATTAACTCATCAAGTTCCTTTGCATTAGCAATTGAAATTGTAATGTCGTCAAAAGTGTTTCCCATATTTTTCTCCTTTGCTATTTGTGTTCTATATATTACTTCCGCTTTTTAATGGAAAATTTACGAAGAATACTAATCTACATTTTCTGCCTCGTATTTTTCTCTGTAGTAGCTTCTAAACCCCAATCACGCAGCCGCCCCCTTTCCACACCAACTGTCAAGAAGTTCCTCAAGAATTTCCATCTTGGCGACAATGTAGAATCTGTCTCTAGTGGATCTGTTCTTGCTTCCGGGCTTGTCACCTTCGACCTCGATATTGTCGAATGTGATATCTCCAACCTTCTGCTCTCTCATCCCATCAATGAAGTCGTGAAGAAACTCGTTGAATTCCCAGTCTTCTTTTCCGCTCTCGACAAACGAATGGAACAGTCCAACAAAAAGATGAGCATCTCTAGGTGTAAAGAGTTCTGCAACTTCCTCATCAATAACATCACTGATTCTTGTCAAGTACTCATCGACAAGTTCAAAGTCAGAAGGATCACCATTTTCGTTGTAGAACGTATACATCTTATTGAGGTCTTTCACCCAGTTATCCCTGTAATTAATTACAAAGATGGAATCCATGACACACTTGCAAGCACTTCCGCCCTTCAGTCCTTTTGCGCTGAAAGGTACTTCATCAAAGAACTTATTACAAGCAACCTTCTTGCAAAGAGCGGCGTTTCTGACGTTGAGATATGTTGTAGCCTTTTCCGTTCCATTCATAGCCTTACCCTTGTTGTAACGGCGAATGTGATAAGAAATCATGTCGCAATCGCAATTCACGTAACGAGTGACGGTGAAGACATAGGATTTAAATCTTCTCTGAAGTTCTTCAGGAAAGTCGGCGAATGTTTTATTGCGAATATCAAATACCTTTGTCTCAAGAATGGGTCTGCCAAATTCGTCCTTAACGATTGCGCCATTCTCGTCAACAATCTTGCTTTGATAGGAGATTTCAGCATATTCAGTTTTTTTGGAAATCTTGAAAGGCTTGTCATATTCTGAAGGATAAGCGAAGTTAATCATAGCCGTCACCCTCTGCTTACCATCGACAATCCAATTAAGAAGAGATCCATCATCCATTGTCTCTTCACAGACAATGATTGGATTAATTCTGAATCCGTGCAGATTTGTCGCAATCAGTGTTGAGATATCATCGTTGCTCCACGCCCAGTCATTCCTCTGGTTTGGATGATTGATAAGCAATTCACCCTCATCAATCTTTTCTTTAATCAAATCAAGTGAAAGATAGTCGTCTCTATAATCGGGGGTAATGCTCATTGTGTTCTCCTTTTTCCCTTCTTTATTATTCTTCTCGTTTGTTGTAACTGTTTTTCTTTTTACAGGCATAATATTCTTCAACCTTACTTGAGCCTTTTTGATCTCATCTTCAAGTTGACGATTCGTTATTCCAAGTTCTTCTTTGATTTCGACATCTGACTTATTCTGAATCCTAAGTCGGATAATCTTTTTGCCAAGCTTGCTGAGACTATTAAACATTGTCTTGGCGGACTCTTCAGAGAGGAATTCTTCTTCAAAATCACGATCATCGATAACATCAATGGGCAATTCATCGGAATCAAGCGATTCGATTTCCGCTCTTCTTTTAGTGGCATTTCTCTTACTGATTTCCGTCTTGACCTTGTTTGAAATACAGTTCCTGAGATAGCTGCCGAAAGACTGCTTGCCATCTCTATAGGTCTTGAGGGCTGATACGAACACCTCGTTTCCAATCGAATAGAAATCGTCTTTGTCTTTATCATAGATTCCGCCAAAGTTAACAATGATTCCGTCAATCATCCTTCTTAGTTTTTCGCCATTGTTGGCGTAGTAATACTCAAGATAGTCAGACATAGAACCCCCTTTTTGTTGACCTATAAATAAAAAAACTGATAATAAATTTAGGAAGTATTTGACAGATAATGTCGGATGTGCCTATAATGAAATAGACAGATTGGACGTGTCTTGTACACTCCTCTTTGTTATTTGGGTTTAGAGAACGCCATCTAGTTACGAGCCGCCAACTCTGCTAGATGGTTTCTCTTTTTTTGTTTGTACAAATATAATATCGCTACGTCATGTTTAAGTCAACCCTTTCTTCGAACAAATGTTTTGTTTACATTATCTTGGTTAAGTTTTGAAACATTACTTATTCCTTTCTCAACCCTCTTATAGAATACTACTTATCAAGTGTTTTGTCAACAACTAATTTAAATTATTTTCCACTTTTTAGGTGTTGTGATACTCCCACTTGTCCTCTTTCTTTTTATTGGGCTTAGAAACATACCCCTTCCTGGGTTCATACTTATTACACTTTTGACAATAGGATTTGTACGTTCCGTCTCTGCCTTTTTCACAATTCCCTTCGTTTAGATAATACTTGCACGGCGCTTCTCTGAATTTTGCCATTACGCTTACCCCCTGTACTTTTCAATATATTTCCATGCATCGGGTTCTATAACGAAACTGCCCCACTCCGGGTCAGAATCGTAAAACCCATTCTTTCCGTCATATTCATCTAATCCGAATACATTTCCAAGATTATTTCTATATGTAGCAATTCTATAAATATTGCGACCATAAAGTTTTTCTACGGTCAAATATATTCCATCTTTAGTCGGCATTCTATTAGTACATTTATTCCACATAACTACCCCTTTAAAAATATGCATCACGTTCCCGGTTTCTAGCCGTCACCACTGCACGTAGGTTGGGCGTGACTTGCGCTTGCCACAATATCTTTTAACGGACTATTCTACGTCCCCCAATTCTACTTTCGGAAATTAGAGTCTGCGCAAACTCTTTCCACCGTGCTTAGAGCGTTGAGGGGAGAGATCCCCTCTGCGTGAACCACCCACGCTTAAAACCTAGCAGCACGTCAATCTTCTATATCCCACTCCTCTGGAATAGGTATATGATGAAACTCTAAAACTGCACAATATTCACCGAACGGACAGTCATCACACTTAGTCCACATATCATTTATATCATTTTTACTACATCCATTCTTCAGCATTTCCATCGCCTTTTTTATTTCATCAATCCATTCCATAAGCAATACCTCTATATATTTTACTTCTCAGTTTCCGTATGGATTTCATTGTTTTTTGTTTTTTCAGATTTGAGTTTATAATATTCAATACACGCCTTATAACCATCGCTAAATCCCATGTCCCAATTTTCATTAAAAGAAACAATGATCCACAAAATTGAAATGACTATATATCCCACCAAGAACACAATAACAATAGATGGAATATGCAAATTGAAACTAATCATCACTGCGCACCCCTCAGTTTTCCTTAAAATTTTTCATCGTTCCTAATACAAAACCAAGATGTTTTCCATATTTGTTTTCCCCCTCGACCACGGCTGGCAATCTCTTATTATTCGGAATCCAAATGTCAATTGGTTTGCCTTTAGAAGTAATCAGTTTTGCCACATCATACAAGAGTTCCGGGTTAAGCCATATTCCATCATCTCCGCCATACTTCAGTGCAACATCGGTTTTAAATCTGCCTTGTGTAATGGATTCATCGTACAGTTTTGTGCGGATTGGGATTTCAAGTTCATTATGCAATTCCACAACATCATTTTTAATGTCATTCAGAAACAACGTTGTTGGCAGTGGTTTATATGCCCTCGTCCTGTCATCCCAGTATGGCTCGATAACATATTTCCAGATCCCATCTTTAAAGTTGGGATATTCCGTAACCTTAATTCCCGAGAAGTCAGACACCTCAATTAGTTCCTCATCGAACCAAGGTGTAAATAAGATAAGGCTTATACTATTATTGGCAATCGCAATTCCGTCACATTCCAATAAACATCCCTGCCTACGACTGTTGATATACCTTTCAACCATTCCAATATAGGTTCTGCTAAGTTTCATTTGTTTTCCTCGCCAATAAAATCCAACTCGTAATTCCTGACTTCGTCATCGTTCAGCTTCCGTTCGTAATACAGATAACTGTGATATCTACTGTCTCCATCTCCATCGGCACTCATAAGACCATTCATCGGCTGACACATAGGAGCAAAACCCCTAAGACGCATTCCATATTTATATAATTTCATTTTATTAACTCCTCGTACCTATTTTTAACATCCGCCCATTCCGCCTCCTGGATTCCGCCACAGTCATATTTTTCCTGTAGATTGTAGAAACACTGTGTTAGGTATCTGTCATTGTGCCAACCCTTAAAAATACCCATGTTTAAATCACTGTCAACACAGAAACCCACATTATCCTCTAAACAATGTATGGATTTTTCCGACACGTTATATCCCCTTACAACCATTTGATATAGAACTATATTGCAGTAGTCGCAAAATTCGCTGATAGGATATTCCATCACTTTGTTTACAAGCAGATGATTCGGTGTTCCCTTTTCCGCAATGTTTTTAGCGATTAAGCAGCATTCTCGCCACTGACCAAGAAGTTGATTCTTTGGTAACACCCCAATTAAATACTTATGCCACAGTCTCATACCCATCTCCTCTCGTTATGAAAAATCCCATTAATATGATTCCTATATTAAGCCCACCTAAAAACGCTATGCCCATTCCAATAACTAAATCTATCATCATGCGTTCCACTCCAATTTTCTCAACAACGCGTTTCTGCATTTTCCACAAAGGCAAAAGGAACTGCCTTGTCTGTGTCCGTAATTATCAAATATGATAGTTATTCTGCTCATCCATATGTCTTCGTCACTTCCTTTTTCACATCCTACACAAGTTCCGAACCTATCAGCACCACTACATTCATGCAAGTATTCAACATTAATCATGACTTCTACTCCATTTCTATGAATTATTATTGGTTGCCCGATTCCGTACCGTTATCTACCGTAGCAACACAGTCCCTTAACACGGTTGCTGGATATTGTTCACCGGGATCGCCTGTCTGTTACCATTTAAGCCAACCAAACTCTTTTTAATAAATATAACTCATGCATCTCTCACGATATCCACCGCCACGACAGATCTGCCATACCGGGTATTTGTATGAGTATTTTAGCCACGCCGTTCTATGCTTGCACATTTAACATTCCTTTAATTAAGCCTGTATAATCTGCATCATACCAAGCCGAAACCTCCATTGCAGTTCCTTCTATTCCATGCCAGCAATACGAAGTATATTTTCCCCATTCCACACAGCCTTCAGTATAGCAAAGCACAAAACCGTGAAGTCCTTTGTACGACGGTGATGGGAGCAAATCATCACACGAAACCCATTTTCCATTCATATTATCACCATTCAAGATTCCTTAACATTTCGCTTCTACATTTACCGCAAAGATAAAACTGTATTCCCTGCTCGTTGCCACCATTGTCATAAGATATTTTTATCCTCGACATCAAGATATCTTCCGTACTGTTTTTGCCACATCCCATACAACTTCCATATCTATCAGCCCCTTTTAATGTGTGCAAATATTCTATTTTAACCATTCCACTACCCACCATTAAAAATCAAAAACCTTATTCCACTCGCCTACTTCACCATTTGGATAGACGATCATGTCATCGATTCCTACAAGTGTATACTCGCCGGGTAATTCGATATCAAGTTTCTTTGCCCTGTTTATTACTTCCTGAATATTTTCACGGGAGTCACAGAAGACACAATTTTCCAGTTCGAAATGTTTATACCTTACACGATATATAGTAGAATATTCACCAAGAATATCCTTGACATCTCCTTCATCGGTAAACTTAATCGTGTAACCAATCGACTCAAGAACATCAAGCATTCCCTCGATATAACATTCATTTCTAGAGGCACGATGTCGTTCTGCCTTTGCACGTTCCTTATTGCCACGGTCGATAGCCTCTTCCGCCCTTCTGTCTGCTACACTGACGTTTCTTTCTTTGATACGAAAACGTTCTAATATATATTCTTTCCAAGCCATTTTGTTCTCCCCGGAGATTGAGGGGCTTAAAACCCCTCTCTCTCGATTCTTGTGATCATTTCGTTGATAGTTGCGAATTTGTCTTTGCCGTCTCTTCCAGCGTCAAACACAAGAGACAGGATTTCTCTAAGGCTTTCAGCCTTAACTGTTACGTTTGGGGAGTTGTTGATCTCTACCGCCGTCCCATCCTCTTTTTTAAGAAGGTATTCGGAAAGGTCATTGGCATATCTCTTGGCATCCTCGTTCGTCTGGTCGATATACAGGCGAGTAACCGCCGTGTCATTATGACCAAACATTCCACGGATAATCTCAAGACAGATGCCCTCGTTTCTGTGAATTTTGTATGTCCAGTTTCCATATGTTTTGCGGAAACTATGGAGACTGATAGGGTAGTCGATTCCTACTGCCTCGACCGCTTTCTTGACGGCAGCACGAACGGCTGGAGTTTTAACATCAAAAATTCCATGCACATATCTTTTGGAAGGATTGATTCCTGTCGCTTTGAGATATTCCTCTACGCTCATCTGCACATATTCCGTGATATGTGGAGCAATAATCTTTCCAGTTTTCTCTTCCTTAAGTTTCATGCACCTTTCGTAATATTTAGTGCATTCCTTGTCACGGAAGATGTCACACCATCTCAAGTTGAGTGTGTCTCCGCTTCTTCTGCCAAGACCTACCATCAGTCTGCAAGCAAGCCAGTGATTCCACTGCCCACGTTCCTTGAGGTAATTGAGGACTGCTTCAAGATCCTCGTATGTGCGGAATGGCTCGACTTTCGTCTGATCACCATTATTGATATTGTTATTGGTTGTGATTCCTACAACCTCTGCGTTTCCATCCGCATCCCGGAATCCTTTGATATAAACAAGCCTCTTGCTATCCGTGTAGACTGCGATCACACCATCACCCAAATCGCAATCAAACGGAATGTATCCGCCGTCAAACATGATGGATTCGATTTCTCCATCGGTAAATACCTTATTAACCATTTCCTTTTTGAGATCCGCCACTCTCTTCATACTTAACTCCTCTCTGTATTGGGTTATCATTTCTCTGTGATTATATGATACCACTTGTTAGGTGTATTGTCAACAACTATTTTTATCTTTTTCCACCTTTAGCGGATAGATTCTATAGTGTTCGGTTGTCGCTTCAACCTCATTCCCACACCAGTCAAAGAGTAGGCAGCCCACTTTTAAATGTCCCCTCTTAATCCCATCTATACGGCTCAGTGCCGTGTTTTTGCCATCACTGATAACAACTACATCACCAACCTTAAAATCCATTTGTGACCCCCTAAACGTGTTTATAGACTTGTTCCGTGGAAAACCCCATATCTATCTGCTTTTAATGGTAAATCATTAATCTCTGCCATAATCCCATTAGTGATCCACTGTGTATAAAATACGTTGCTTGAAAATTGATATAGAGGATCTCGTTTCCGTCTTTCACGCAGATTTATTGCAATCTTGTCATTCCATGTACGTTTTTTGCCCATAAAAAATACACTCCTATCCTTGTTATTTGGGTTAGTTGCTTGTTGATAGTTACAGGCTACGCTTTCACCGCCAATGTCCGCATAACCTCTGAATCTTCAAACCAAGTCCCCGGAGTTTTCTCCGAAGACTTCGTTCAACTATTCAATTCCAAATGTTCGCTTTTTGCTTCAATACTTTCTTTCCACTTTTGGAGACCAGGTTGTACCCACTCACTGTTGATACACACTCTCTTCCGTCCATGTCAATGCAAATGTTTGCCTTATATTCCCTTCCGTTTAGTCCGATAATGCTTCTCACTTCTTTAATGGGTACAATAGGATTATCAGTCATAGTCTTCCTCTCTTGTCTTGATTCCGGGATTTTCCAGTTCCTCGCAGTAGATATTAAATGATCCACTCCATGTCGATAAACTTCTCTCTTTCCAGTTTTCCGTATTTGTTGCGTACTTTACAGCCCAGTACTCGTCAGCCGTCAGATAAACGACACCAGTTGATTCCTCTTCCGCACTCAGAGCCACCTCGCATCTGTACTTCTTGAATTCCTTAATATTTCTCTCCATATACTCTCCCACAGTCTCGATAAACTCCTTTCCTTTAAAGATCCTGAAATCCTCGATAGCCACACCTCTTTCCTTATAGGTCGCAATGAAGATTTTCAATCCGTCCTCATTCGTTCCCATCCACCATCTCAAATCGTTCTTGTCGTAAACGACGAAACCGTCAAATGGGATTACTGCTTCCATATCACACTGTTCGTTAAACGCCATACACAACTCCTTTCATATACTACTTCTTATTTACTGGCTTAACTTTTCCGCCATGCTGCGCTTCTTAATTCCTGTTATAGCAAGTGCCATCCTCATATTTATCACCCCCCCATCATCACTTCACGTATACATAAATCCTCTTTTTGGAAGCAACGTCAAACCCGACAAATTCCAAATGACCATACATGGGAGTTATATATGATCTGTTTCCCTCGCCCATCACACACCTTTCCGGGGAAGTAAGATACCCAGTTCTATTCGCATTCACGACGATGTAAGTATAATCATCCTTTGCGTATTTTGTAAAATCACTAAGTCTCATTTATTATACTCTGTCCCTTTCTGCATTAATCCATGCACGTTCACTCTCTTTGGCTCGTTTGGCATCCATATACGCATTGCGTACATTCTCTTCCAAACATTTAACATCTACATATTTAGGACTGTCGATTTCATCCAGTCTGTCACTTTCTCTTGCCAGTGCGATCACAATTCTCTCCAATTCATCAAAAGTAAATTTCAATGTGTACTTATCCATATTTCACCTCGTAATATGTTGCCCTCTCAAATGCTTCCTCGCTGACAATCACCATCTCCTTGTGATGAATGTCGCTCATGATACGACACATACAACTCGTCAGGTCGGCGTATCTGTCAAGCAATTTCCTGTGATCCAAAGGATATGTTCCTTCTCTGTATTCTCTCCATGCTTTGTAGACACTGAGCGGATTGACCTTGTTTTCCGTATCCTTGATTACGGTATATGTATTTCCGTTGACGTTCATATTGACAATCTGCTTCCTCATGTTCCACCTCTCAATCATCACTCACAACTCCGCCACACCACAGTCCGCCGTTCTTATAGGCTGCGCTCATTGTTCTGAGGAATGTTGCCATCAAAGAGGAGAACGTGTCTGGATCTGAAGCATAATCGTAAGCCGGGTCTGTCTCGACTCCGCTATGAATTGTGAAATCACCGTACTCGATATCCTCATCAGCAACTCCGCCCATTAACCAAATGTTGAAGACGTTCTCATCGTTAACCTGACGTGCAAGATACTCCATCGCCTTGACCGCCATCATTCTCTCTCTAAGTTCCTTTTCCTGTTTTGTCATAGTGATCTCCTCCCTTTAAATATGTATAAACATATATTTGCCGAGCATCCTTGTTAAATAGTATTGCTCTCCCGTCTCAACATCCGTCCAAACCTTAACGCCGTCGCTCATTTCCCCAGTAACTTCGCATGTGATTTTTTCTGTGGGAATCCACTGCCCATATTTATCTTTTAGTGGAATTATCTTCATTGCCGTTCTTTTCATACAACCACACCTCATCAATCATCCCACTTTTCAATAAGCCATCCATCTGTCTTCCAGTTTGGTAAATCTCTGATCGCCTTGAATGCATCGTCCCAAGTCTCAAACAAAGGTGTTATTACATCCGCCCCGGCAGTCCATTCGCCAAACTCCCCGTTATAAAATCCAACTTTTGTTGTGCTGTCTGTTGCTATGTAATACATTATTTTATCCTTTCTGTTGGCTTTGGTATAGCCCCCTGTCCTTGTCTTCTCTTATATCTTACCACTTGTTAGGTGGTGTGTCAAGAACTATTTTTCAGCTTGCGATAACTTCGATGTTGCCGTAGCAGTAAGAACATCTGTACCTATAAGGATTCATCGTCAGCTTACAGGCTTTCTGTCTTCTTCCTAAGACTTTCCCACATGACTTGCATCTAATTTCGTACTTCCAGTTTGGCTTTTTAACCAACTCCTCATGCTGCTTATAGAAGTCATCCATGCCCTTTTCCTCGGCGTTATTGACTCTCTTAACATTATAGCCGTAGCAATCGTTAACGAGATCCGCTAACCTCTTCCATTCGCCTGTGTGGCACATACAATTAGGGCAAGTATGGAGAATCTCATGAATGATGGTTTCTTTCAATCCTCTCTCGGAAGCCTCATGATGGCACAAATCTGCGTTGATGTTGATTTTGTAGATCACACCGCCATCGTATCTTCTCTGACACTGTCCCCATCTCGACTTTGCCCTGTAGTTGACTGTGACCTCTACGATCTTGCCGTAAGGGATGTCAATGGCATCCATCTCCTCGATGCACTCTCTAAACATCTCGTTCAGTCTCTTCTCCATCTGCCTCTTCATCGCTACTGTGTAAGCCATGATTTTCTCCTCTCTGTGTTGGGTTATACTGGACAGGCAAGACCGCCATCTTGAACCCCTGTCCCTCATCTGTCTACTCTTAGAGTATATCACCTGCCAGGTTATATGTCAACAATTATTTTGCTTTTCTGCCACTTTTTTCTTAATCGCTGCGACCACATCATCATGAGACCCCTGTGTGTTAACAAGCACTCTAGCCATGACATATGGTTTGACGTTATACATCGCCTTTACGAAAGAACCTGAGGCTCTTCCAGTCAGCACATACCATCTAAGCGGATCAGCAAGGTTGTAAGCCCTCTCGACTGTTTTATCGTGCTTAAAAGCAATTGCCAGTACCACATCCTCAATATAGTCAAGAACGTCACTATACTTCTTCTGCATCCTATGTCTCCCTTCTATCTTTACTTGACAAGAGGGGATTTCTCCCCTCTCTTCATCACCAGTACTGCTCAATTAATTCGATGTCTGTGTCCTTACCTACAAGCTTCTGAGCCTGTGCCATTGCGTGATCCAAATCGACCGCTACAAAAGGACTCGTATGCTTGCCGTCTTCCTCTTCCCAACCCAATCTGAATGAGTGGAAGTGTTTGCCTCTGACTCCTGAGACTTTCAGTCTACCCTCTCGGATGATGACTTCAATTGAGGCAGTTCCGAACCGGGGACGATTGAAAGAGTCAATGACCGTCTCGCAATCAGCGTATCTCTCTTTGTACTGTTTGTAAGGCATTCTCCAAATGAAGTCCTCGCCCTTAAGAGATGCAAGCTGCTCGGCTCTCTTGGCTTCTCTCGCTTGTTCCTTTTCAGCTTGGATCTGCTCCCATGTCTTGCCGACTTCAATGACCTCTTTGACTTTTACTCTTGTCAGTTCTGTCTGCTTCTCGCCCTTGTACTCGGACTCGCCTTTAACGGAAGCAGTGATCGTGATGACGGCGTTCTGATTGATACCCTCGTCATTATAAGAAAGCCATGATGTTGTCTTCCAAACGTAGATATTGTTTGCCTCGTCCGCCATCTTGTAAATGCTGACGGTTTCAGTGCCGTACCCGGCGTACTTCTGTCTGTCATACTGATGTGTACCAGTCAGCTTAACTCTCATCTCTACTCTTGCCATGTCCGTCTCCTCTCTATATTGGGTTTGTGTAACTCGTTAAGTTGTATCTCTCTTATCGATATACTTATCTTACCACTTATCAAGTGTCGTGTCAACAAGAAATCACAAAAAAATACAGACAGATTTTACTCTGCCTGTAAAAGAAAATGACCTCGTATTTTGGCTTTAGAGGCTCTGAATGCAGAACCTGGTCTTCCCATCGCCAGTCCTGTTTTATCGGCTCTATGAGGCTTTCAGAGGCTTTGAATAACATTTCTCCATCCGCCTACGCCATGTCTGCCAAGGTGCATCATGGCTTCAAAATAGTCGTCAAAGCTATCGTACTGACTCAGATCCTGTTCTGACTGCTTGTAAGCGATGAATAGTTCAAATAGTTCATCCATCGTGTAGGTCACACCGCTATCCACATCCTCATAGTCCTCATTGGTCATGTAGCTTCTGTGGTCTTCGTCTACGATATCGTAAAAGTCAGGCTCGTACGAACCATCATCCTTGTCATACGCTTCATATTCCAAGATTGCATTTTTGCAATCTTCATAAGTATCAAACTCATCGATAAAATCCCCAGTCTCTCTGCAAGCCGTAAAGTATCTCATGTCAATCTCCTTTTCTTTAATGGGGCTATATTTCAAGCCCCTAACTGTATTTCCTTTTCAAGCGAGGCTGCCATCACATCGTATGTCAGTCCGCCGTTTCCTCTAAGACAAATGTCTTACCGTCCTTATATTCAACCCATGCCATCCAACCATCGGTCTCCTCGTCAAAGAATTCCGGGATGTCAGTTGTCTCTTCAATCTTCTTGTTCAGATCCTGTACGTTATCGATGACTCCGTCAAACTCCAAAAATGCTCTATACATATCTTTCTCCTTTCATACTAAGCAATATGCTATGAATAGAAACAATCCTAATCCAGTCAACCATCCTGCGATATAAGCTAAACTCATGCTGTCACCTTCTTCCCGTTCAGATATCAATCTTCGCTTCCGTACCGCTCAACTTCAAAATGCTTGTATCTATTGCCGTTTTTGGCAATGAACTTTTTAATTGCTTCATCACGATTTTCGGCGCCAATTGTTTCTGCAAGCTCATTAATACCGTGGTCGATATATCTCCCAGTTATTCTAAATTTATACTGCTTCATGCTTTTCTCCTCTCTTTGTTGGGTTTCTTGCTTCTCATCTCGGCGTTTCAGTCATCCAACTGATCCGCCGAAATCGGACTCAAGATTCCTTAGTTAGCTTCGGGTACTCCTGTTACTGTGACGTATACAGGAAATCCATTCTCATCATATCCGCAAAACTCTGTCCATTCTTTCATGCTCAATTTCCTCTCTAGTGGTTGTTAACTGTTCCTTACAAGTATTATGATACTACTTGTTAGGTAGTTTGTCAACTACCATTTTAGAATTCTATCCACCAATTTTTCCGCCGTGACGATTGCGAATTTTCCGTCTCGGATCTCAAGTCCGTAACTCCTGTTCATATTCATCAGAGGATGGACGTTGTATCTTGGTTGTAACCCAATCGAGGATGCTATATAAGGTGGATAGTCTCGCTTTTCAAAGACATTATAAAGCCTCTCCAAATCGGCATTCGCTCCGATAAAGTAAATTGCTCCGTCCAGTCCATCATATCTTCTTAGATTTTTAACCCCAAGAAATTCGCCATCTGTATATGCTATCATTCCGTTCACGTTCATGTCGTTATGTTCTCCCTTCGCTTAATAATCCCTCACTTCAGCCTCGTCTGTATCATAGCAATTCCAGTCAACTCCTACTGACTCAAGTAAATCCGTCAGCCTGTCGATGGCTTGCTCTTTCGTCTCTCCGTCTTTCATCTTCAGATAAAGCATTCCGCAACTAATTGCCAGTTCTCTCTCCATGATCCACCTCTCAGTCTTTAATTAAAGGATTCTTCTCCGCCATCTCATACCATTTGTACTCACGACCTCTCTCATAGTCATCGTCAGAAATCTCGGCTACGTTGGCGATGCATACATCATCGCACACAAGATATTCGTCATACAAATCCTGTAGATATGCGCTGATTTTATAATCTTCCACACCATCAGCCCTCAGGTTCTCGATGTCCGGGAGCAATAAATCCGTCTCATACTTCATACAAAAAAGCTGTTCTTTATCATCCATCTCACCATATGTCTTGCTATTTACAAGAGCCTCATATCTTTCCTTATTGGTCATGTCGTTCTCCTTATCTTAATCTTTGTGCCAACTCTGCCAGTGCTGCGTTCTGCTCTTTTAGCATCAGCCAACAGATAATTTCCAGTATCACTAAAGCCAACAAAGGCAACCCTACGATGGAAAGACTCACTTCCATGTAGTGGTCGTTTAACCATCTTACAACTGTTTTAATCTGCTTCCAGTCGTGTCTCATCTGACAGACCGCCAATTCCATCAGATCCTGTAAAAGATAAACCATATTCAATTCCTCTCTGTGTTGGGTTATTTGTGCCTATCACGCTATTTTCTTTACTCTGTCCGCCAGTGCCAGTGCTTCCTCTGTGCAGTCCTCAAATTCCTCTGCGATATCTACTAACCTCTCGATAATCTGCTCCCGGAATTCTGGATCAGCAAGGGCTTTCCGTGCAAGAATTAAACCGTTCTCCCTGTTGTCCACGGCATCCTCGTAGCCATAAGTGTCAAAGCCGTACTCGAATTCATCGTAATCAATCGCAAGTTTTTCGAATTCTGTCATTTTGTCCTCCTCTCGTTGTTGGGTTTATATGAGTGGTTGTTACCCTTTAATCCAACCACTCTTTACTTCTCTTATAGGATACCACTTATTAAGTGGTACGTCAACAACTTTTTGAGATTCCCCGGAAACTTTTTCAGTATCCATAATGGACTACTCGCAAGTCATCCCACTCGCTTTCGTCAAGGCTCTTCAAGAAGCCTAATAAAGGCTTAAAGCGTCTGTAGTGATCTGCTTCCTCAAGCTTCTCGATAGCCTCGATGACAGTGCTTACAGAAGCCATGTGACATCTCTTTCCGTACATGTCATCGTACACAGGGTTTCCGTTTCCGTCATTGTCATAGAAAAGGTAAAAGTCGATAGGCTCGGTGAAAATATCGTCTGGATTCCACCAAACAGAACACATATTGAAAACCGCAAGTCGTTCCGCCCATGCCTCATCGCCAGTCCACGATTTCTTTACTCTATTCACTACGTATAGTCTGCTCTCGTATCCCATTACTACAACTCCTTTCAACCGTTATAGTCGATATCTACATAGTATTTTCCTGTGTATCGGTCGCAGATGCCGTCTTGCGCATCCTCCACAGGATCATAGTACCCGGTACGTACATAGTCAGTGTCATCAAATTCCTCGATGATATCGGCAATAAGTTCTGCCGTTTCTTCATCGCTGCACAGGATTTCACTTCCGTCCGTCTCGACTCCTAACCATAACAAGCTGTTATCTTTGCACATCGCATCGATTAAAGCCGTCCATGATCCGCATCCCCTGACTGCCTGTGTGATATAATTTATTCTTGCTTCTTCCATCATAATCTATATCCCCTTTCCCATAGCCAATCCGATGCCTCATCGGCAGTTGCAAATTCCATAACAGATCCGTCATCGAATTCGACTTTTCCGTCATCAGTTACCCACGCTTTGTCTTCCGTCCATCCGTGGAAGTCCTGTTTCTCGTATAAAATTTCCATATCAATCTCCTCTCGTTTTTGGGTTTGATGTTTCTATAGGGCTGATTCCCTGTCTCAGTGCTTCAACCACCAAGCTGAAGCACTCAAGCAGTGATACCAGTTACTTCCATCCTTGTTCTTC
>OCTX014542468.1_pt1 | contig 136460 bp, 111 predicted proteins | sample 1539691 | NCBI WGS metagenome assembly OCTX01 (sample SAMN02144231, study PRJEB22623) | gut metagenome | biome: sheep rumen | host: Ovis aries | place: New Zealand
TATGCAGGAGCCGAGAGATTCGCATTTTTCTCCGAGGGGCGTTTGCACGAGTGTCGGTCCTTGGGTTCGGTATTTTCGAACCCTAGTACCAAAGGCATTCGCGGAGCGAATGTTTTGTACACGAGCAACCGAGCCCAAAACATAATTGCTTTGCAATTATGCCTTTAGAGTGCGTCCCCGAGGAGGAATGTGCGGATCTAGGCGGCTCCCCCAAGGGTGTCATAGAAATCTATTGCTAAATCAGAAACCCTCCGCAGGAGTCCTTGGTGAAGATTTCGGAGAGTTTGATGCCGAAGTTGTACTCCCTCATAACCTTCTCGTAACCTGCACGAATGATGGCTCTGCGCTCATCGTCGTGCTCTAAATAATACTTCGTCTTCTCGATCAGATCGTCGAGTGAACGATACATCACAATCTCTTTGCCTTCCACGAATTCGTTGGCCAGATCTTCCTGGTAGTTGGTCAGCACGAAGCCCTGGCAGGAAATGATCTCCAGAACCCTGAGCGGAATGCCCGTCGTGATGGCTCTCGGTGTGACATACAGATTCACCTTTGACTGGTTGAAAACAAGCGGTGCCGTCTTACGGAAATCGACCGGGCCCATGTTTTTCACCTGCGGATACTTCCTGGTGGAAGATACCGAGTAGAGCTTGAAATCGAAGTTTTCCGCCATCTTCTGGATCATGGTCTTGCGCTCTTCGACCGTTACCTTTCTTGCGATAACGGACTGAATAACGATGTCTTCCTGGCTTGCGAAATAGTAATTCCACTTATCCTGACCGACCTCTTTCATTAAGAAATCCACGATCTCGGGTGTGATATCGGCCTCCAAAACATTGCGGCCGTAATTGAACATTTTCTTGCGGATGGTTTTGACGATCGTACGGTATACCGGCTGCGTCTTGGCCTCGGCGGAAATATTGTTGAAAAGGTTATACCCGGTCTCATAGAGGTTTCCGACGAAGGAAACATCGGTTACATACTTGGTCAGCATGCTGCCGGATATGCCGTTGCTTGCGCCGGAGAAAAGCTTTCTGTCAGCCGCCAAAGAAAGATAGGTGACGTTTTTGATATTGTGCTGACGCATGGTACGCAGATGTGCGTGATCATACGTAAAGAAGCGATTGCACGGAAACTGCGCCTGGTTGGAATACAGATTCCACTGCGGAAGATGATAGATCCAGCAGTAATAAAGGATGCCCGCGCGCTTTGCGGCAAGGGAGATATACTGGAAATAATCCATGGAAAAGAAAACTTCCGCGTGAAAACGGGAAGCCTCTTTCACGAGATTGGAAACCATTTCATCCGCAGCCATTCCTCCGAGGGATTCAAGCTCGTATTCCGCGCTGTTGGCGCCGAAGTGTGCGGACTTGTCCGCCTCACATTTTCCCACCGCATCGAATGCGGTAACGAAGTGGCCCTGGCTTTTTAAGATTTCCAAAATCACATCTTCATCATAATTTCCCCATTTGAAAAAGATGACTCTCACGTAGGTAATCTCCTGCCCGGTTATTGATTAAAATCCTATAAACAGTATAGCATACCGGGCGCTTTTTCACAACCTTACAGACCCGATTCCACACCGTCCGCCAGCAAAATTTCATCGGTCAGAAATCCTTGCGGAATCACGCGCATGATGCGGTTTTCCAAAGGTTCCAGGGAACGTACCGCAACAAGGACATATTCCTTCGTATGACCCACCCAGTAAGGCTTTCCGTCGATGGTTTTCTCCTCTTCGAACAGAACCTCCGTCTCCTTACCGATTCGTCTTTGGCGAAATGCTTTGGACTGCGAAGCCGTAAGTTCCAAAAGGGTATCGGAGCGTACGCCCTTTACCTGCTCGGGAACCTGGTCCGGATTGCGGTCCGCGGGTGTGCCTTTGCGTCTGGAATATTTAAAGACATGTATTTCATAGAAGCCGATTGCCTCGGCGAATTGTACCGTTTCCTTAAACTCTTTCTCCGTCTCCTGCGGGAAGCCCACGATAATGTCCGTGGTAATTGCGGCATCCGGGAAAACTCTTCTTAGAAGTTTTACTTTCTCAGCGTACTCCTCGGAAGTATATCTGCGGTTCATGCGTTTTAACGTCTCGTCGCAGCCGCTTTGTAAGGACAGATGAAAATGCGGGCAGAGTTTCTTAATCTTTCCGAGTCCTTCGGCGAATTCTTCCGTGATCAGCATCGGCTCAAAACTGCTTAAGCGGATGCGATCCAGGCCGCGGATGGCATCCAGTCCGGAAAGAAGGGTAAGCAAGTGTTCCCCGGGCGTTCCTGTTTTAAAATCGACTCCGTAGGAGCTTATGTGGATACCGGTTAAAACGAGTTCTCGCACACCGTTTCCGACAATGATCCTTGCTTCTTCAAGCACCTCTTCGATCGGCTTGGAGCGGACATTTCCCCTGGTGTAGGGGATGATGCAGTAGCTGCAGTAACGGTTGCAGCCGTCCTGAATCTTGATATATGCTCTCGTGTGCGAGTCGGTGTGGGTAATGCATCCTTTCTCGAACGGAACTTTCTTAAGATCTACGATCGTGGTGTTGCCAAGTGTTTTGATTAAGTAATTTCGAACCTCAAACTCGGTACCGGAGATGTCGGGGCCGTCGTTTTCGATTTGGCCCACCAATTCCAAAACCCCGTCTTTCGCACTTTGCCCCAGGGTCCTTTTGGCATAGTCTTCCAGGGTACCTGCAATTTTGGCTTCGAGGTACTCCTGTAAGATCAGGTGAAAGTCTGCTTTTTTATTATTGCCGACCAGCAGATCGACTGTATTATCCTGTGCCAGATTAAAAGCATCGGCCTGCACGTAACATCCGACCGCCGCGATAACGGCATCGGGATTTAAGGTTTTGGCCCTGTGGATCATCTGGCGGCTTTTGCGATCCGCGATATTGGTAACCGAGCAGGTATTGATGACGTATACGTCGGCTTTTTGATCAAAATCCACAATCTCCCAGCCGTCTTTTTGAAGCGTTTGTTGCATCAGGTCGAGTTCATAGGAATTGACCTTACAGCCGAGATTGTGAAATGCTATCATTTTCATTGATTTTTCCCTTTTTTTGTGCGGTTTTAAGGATTGACTTTTGACCGTCATTCCTTTAGTATGATAGAATAAACAGTGAAAAATCGCAAGCGATTCAAAGTTTTTACAAACGAAAACAAAATCCCGTATTAAGGGGAATGACGGGTTAAAGTTAAAGGAGGAAGAAAATGAAAACAGTACAGATTTCTTTGAATTCCATCGATAAGGTTAAATCATTCGTTAATGACATCACCAGATTTGATTATGACTTCGATCTCGTATCCGGAAGATATGTTATCGATGCAAAGTCCATCATGGGTATCTTCAGTTTGGATTTATCCAAGCCGATCGCTTTAAACATCCATGCAGAAGATGACGCTGAAGATGTTATGAAAGTTCTTGAGCAGTACATCATCTAATCTTTGACTGAAATTTGAAACACGAAACCCGCCGATTGCTCGGCGGGTTTTATTTTATCCCTGTCGTAAGGACTCTTCTTAAAAGATAATCGCCCACGGAGTGGCCGTATGTATCGTTGACATTTTTAAAATCATCGATATCGAGCATCATGATATGATGTGATAGTTAAAAATCCATTATCTTTGATGGTTTCCTTCACGCATCCGTCCGTAAATTCGGCACCGTCGGCGGTCTCATTGTAAGCTGCTCCGTCCGGCTGCGGAACCGGATAAAAAGTCTGCCACAGGCGGTATCCCTTGGGTGTTTCTTTAATCTTCAGAAGCCTCGGATAACTTAAAACTCCCTGAAAGCCCTCTTCTTTCGTTCCGGCATTCCCCGCTCCTTCGGAAAAATCGCCGAGCCACGCAATGAGGATGTTTTCATCCGTATTGGCAAAAACGGTTCCCGCGTAGAAATCCTCGCCACAGTCAACCAATAAAACTTCCCTGATCTTTGGGTCCGCTTCAAAGGTGCGACCGTTGAATTGCCCGATAAAATACTGCATAAGGCGGGTGTGCCAAACGGCTTCTTTCGGAAGTTTGGTAAACTCCCTCTCGGGAATTTCCATGCTGAGCATCAGGCAGTCTTTCGTATCAAAAATAAGACAGGGGCACTCGATCATACCCTGCAGGGCAAAGGAGGGCAGAGTAAACTCACCCGTTTTATCCCAGTGAATCAGATCTTCGGAATGATAAAATTCCACACATTTCTCCGTCGTAAGACATAAGCTGTATCCGCCGAGAATGCGGTTTCGAAAGATCTGCGGGTCTCTTGCGGGTGTTCCATCCTTGCCCGGAATGACCGGATTATTCTTATATTTGGTGAAATTTCGTCCGTCCGTTGAGTATGCCAGACACTGCATTTCACGGCCGGTCTGCATATCATGCGCGGTATAGAATAAAAGAAGCGCCGGATCTTTTGCTGTTCCGAATCCGCTTACATTCTCCGTATCCACGAATGCGCTGCCCGAAAAAACAGCGCCCTGTTCATCCGGATACAGGGCGATGGGAAGTTCCTCCCAGGTTCGCAAATCCTTTGATTTGGCATGGCCCCAGTGCATCAGCCCCCAGCTTAGGGTGTTTGGGTCATGCTGGAAGAAAAGATGATATTCTCCGCGGAAATAAACCGGTCCGTTCGGATCGTTCATCCAGCCGCGCTTGGGTGTAAAATGATATTTGGGTCTTTTACTCATGACTTCTACTCTTCGATCGCATACTCTTTGGGGCTGAATACCCACATGGCGCCGACTTCCTTTACTTCGGCATAGATATACTCATCGCCCGCGGAAAGATTCTTTATTTCGTCCGTAGCTTCCTCCCTCGAGAAATACCACTCCGTCTCCGAACAATCCGGATCCTCTTCAAACGTTACCGCATATATTTCTCCGTCATCAAAGACTTCCATGCCGGTGATCTTACGTTTCTTAACAATGTACTCACAACCCGGATAAGCGGTAAAAACTTCATTTCTAAGGTATGCATCGCTCAGAATGATTCTTCCGTCGTCGGTTTTCTGAATGGTAAATTCCTCTTCGGATGCGATCTCACTTCCGGGATTTTGGGACGAAACCGCCTCGGTCTTTGGCTCTCCATCCGATAATGCGGAGTTCATAAACTTCTCGTCATTGATCACAACCAGGAACATGGCGATACTAAGTACGCTTCCGAACAGTGCTGCCAGGATCAGAAAAGTCTGACGGCTCTTGCCGAAATTCCATACAATATCCTCCGGATCGGACGGATTAACAAGGATCTTCGTCGGCTGCGATACCAGCGGAACCATGGAAAAATTGTCATACATTCCGTCAAACGCAACCCATTTATACCCCTGATATTCATATTCAAATACGGGTGTTCTTGTCATTCTGCCGCCCGAGGAACCATCTGAACCGCCACCGGAATAACTGTAGCCGATGCAGACTGCATCCACCGGGTCGCTGCAATTACGGCGAAGAACAGCCCCTGCGATAGCCGAAACAATCGCCATCACGGCCACGCTTGCAAAAGCCATGATCACAAAAAACACGAGTGTGAGTAGAAGGCTTTTGGAAACAAACCATATGATTGCTGTGATGATTAGGATAAGTGCTGACACGCCAAGAAAAGCAAACAATGTCACTTTCGAGAGCTTGTTCTTGGGCATTTTCGTTTTAATCTCCGCAACATTAAGTTCTCTGCGGGCGATACGAAATGCCTCTTTGATTCCGATGGAATTGGAACTGTCATAGAAAAACTGATTTCGGTAATTCGGATCGTAATGCATACTATTCCCTCCCCAAAGAATGATTCACCTTTCGGATTTATTATAGCATACACTTTCGTTCGTTATTACCGCAATTTCTGCAAAATAGATTAAATGCAGACTTCCCACATGGTTCCCATGTTCTTGAAACCGCCTTCCGGAGCGCAGCTTTTGCATTTGCTGCCATCCTTACAGCCCCCACAGGTGCCGCAGTCATGTTCTTTCGAAGCTCCGTAGCCGGTTCGTCTGATGATGCCCATTTTTTCCAGATAATCGAGATCGCGTTTCAACGAATCGACGTCTTTGCCCGTCTCCTGCGCAAGCATTTCAATTGTACGGGAATTCCCGTCTTTCAGTAGTTCAATCAATTTCTGCATAACATCACCTTATAATAATTTACCAAATCAACATTCCGATATAATAAGCCGCTGCTGCCAATAAAAGTGCAACCAGGGTATAGTAAACCGCAATGATTGCCGTCCATTTCGCGGAGTGCGTCTCCTGATACGTTGCGGCAAGTGCCACGATACAGGGCATGTTGAATGTCATTGCAAAGATCAGTGCAAGCGCTTCCGGTCTTGCGATATTGGCAACCAAAAGGTCGTTGATATTGCTGACCGTGGTTCCTGCCATCAAAGATCCGAAGGTTAAGGATCCGGTATTACTGTAGAGCATGCTGAGTACACCCAAAGCGCCTTCCTTTCCGAGGGAGGATGCAAGGAATGCAAGGAATGTCTGCCAGGAAAGTCCGATATGTTTCGTTACCGGTTCAACCCACTGTCCGAACTTGTAAAGAAGGCTTGAAGAAATGTTGCCGTCTTTCGTATAGGACAGAAGCCAGAAAACAAATGCTACGAGGATAACCACTCTCGTTGCCCTGAAGAACGTATCCTTGGTTCTGCCGAATACATAGCGTAAAAGTGCTCCCCATCTGGGTTTGTGATACGGAGGTAACTCCATGATCATTCCGTAGCGCTCTTCCTTCTTTACAAGGAATCTGCTGAAAATGGCGCCTGTCATCATGATGTGTAAAATCATGACCAGAAGGATTGCAGTGATGATTACCGGTGTCCATGCGCCGAAGAAGATTGTGGAAAGCATCGGAATAACCGCCCATGCAGCACCGCAGGGAACTGCCCAGGAAAGTGCGATGGTAAGGACTTTCTGTCCCCAGTTGTCAATGACACGGGTTCCCGCTGCACCACCCATGGTACAACCGAAACTGATTAAGAACGGCATTACGCATTTTCCCTGAAGTCCGAATTTGCTCATCAGGCTGTCGAATACATAGGATACTCTCGCCATGATACCGATCTCTTCCAGTAAGCCGAATACCAGCGTAACACCGAACACGAATCCGAGCATCTGTACCACGAAGGAAACGGAACGAAGTAAAATATCACAAAGAAGCGAAGCGATGAAATTCGGGCAGCCTGCTCCGATCAGCGCATTGTATGCAGGATCCGGAATCATACTGATTAAACTTCCGAGTCCCATGAGCGGAAGGGCCGGAATGAACGATGCAAGCAATCCCAAAAGGATGATTCCGATCACAAGGAATTTACCCCAAACCTTGTGGGTGATCGCTCTGTCGAATTTGCCCAAAGAAGCGGACTTCTTTGTCGTGGTCACACTGTCTTCAAGGAGGCTGTCGATCCATGCGAATTTGCATTCACCGGTTACCACAACCCCGTTTTTCAAAGCTTCGGTCTGTGCTTCTATTTTACGAACGGTTGCAGAGTCGAGGGCTTCTTTCACCTTCGCGCAAACCGGTGCATCTTTCTCGATCGTTTTGGCAGCGATCCAGTCTTTGGAATATCCGGGAATAACGTCTTCCGGAATCAGTTCCCTTACCTCCGAGAAAGCATCGATTGCTTCATACTGCTCCAAAAGACCGCTGTAATTCAGTCTCGTATTCTCACTCAGGGCACGATCCAGTGCCTTATAAAATCCGTCATAAGATTTCTTATCCGGCGCGGAGAAAGGAACCACGGGGATGCCGAGCTTGGCTTCCAGCTTGGCCGCATCCACGGATTTACCCTGAATTTTAGCAACGTCACTCATGTTAAGAAGCAAAAAGCACGGAACGGTGATTCCCGCATAATCCGCAAGCATATAAAGGCTTCGGTTTAACTGGGAACTGTCGGCGAGAATACATACGACATCCGCTTTGCCGGATGCGATATAATCTCTGGTGATCATCTCCTCGTCCGAGTTTGCGGATAAGGAGTAGGTTCCCGGAAGGTCTGCCACAACATACTTGGTTCCGTTATGTTTAAAAGAGCCTTCCTTCTTCTCTACGGTTTTACCGGGCCAGTTTCCGACATGCTGATGCATGCCCGTAAGTCCGTTGAACAGAGTGGATTTACCAGAGTTCGGCTGGCCCAAAAGTGCGATCACATATTCTTTATCCAAAGTCATGCGCCTGCCACCTCCATTTCAATATTCGCACAGTCCTTGCGATTCAGTGCGATCATGGTATCCCTGGAGTAAATAAGTACGGGCTGACTGCCTTCGTTTTTCACCATGGATACATGACATCCGGGCGTTAATCCGATGGAAGTGATACGGCTTACAAACCGCGTATCGCCGCTTACGGATACTACAACACCTTCCGCCCCTTTCTTCATTTCATTTAACTTACTCATTTCATCTCCTCCTGAAATATATGTTTGGTAACCCATCAATCATCCGTTTTCGGTTCAAAGGTAAGCAGGGTGAAACCCGCCGAGGATACGATCTTTCCGGCATCCTTTCTTTCGAGTTCTTTCCTGGAGCGAAGAATGGCTTCCTTCTTTTCCAAATTTACGCTTACCCAGAAACCTTCCTGCGCATGGAATGCGTTCTCCAGTTTCCGCACACAGCCGCTGCAGTGCATTCCGTCGATTTTTAGCAGGTACACATACGGATAGTGCGATTTATTTTTGTCTTTCACCCTTATTTTGGCAGGCATCGGATCCTTGCCTCCGCAGCAGGATGAACCGTATTTGATTTTTCTGATCGTGCTGAATACGGCAAATGCGATCACAAGCTCAAGCACTATGCAGACAATAATCGTTCCCATAATGTTCTGTTTCCTTTACAGCGAATCATTCTATCCTTTGGTTAGATATGTGCAATTATTGTTAGTATATTCTAACTTATCCCTAAAAAGAATTCCGCACGGGATTTCCTTGCTTGTGGCATACCCAATGCGGAATTTATTTCTATGCCAGAGGTTAGTTGCCTCTAACATAATAGTCTTTTTCACTTGGAAAATCAAGAGATTTTATTATTTCTCTTTTACTCTCTGTTCTTTAATACTTCGACTTCCTTTACCTTGTTCAGTTTCCGGATCATCAGCAGACTGATGAATTCATAGGAAAGAAGAATACCGCCAAAAATGGCCACGTACAAATACCATTTGAATTCCAGATGAATGGCACATGCGACGTTTCCGATAAAGCTTGGGAAAATGCTGTCCATGACCCATTTTGCGAGCGGAACCGCAACGACCGATGCTAAGATAATCATAATCCGGTTTCCGTCCAGGTACAGTTTCTTTACCTCGCCACCCCTGAAGCCGAAGATTTTAAGAAGCGATATTCCGAAGGACGCTCTGTCGATCATGACCGCGATCATCAGATACATCACGAGGCAGAAGATCACTATGGAGGCTCCGATCAGGGTAACGAACATGCTCTGCATCAGTTTCAGGAAAATGCCCGCCGCCTTGTCGATCTCTTCTTTGGAGGTGACCGAATAAATCCTTCCTTCCTCTATTTCAAGCTTTTTATCGGACATAACCACATTGTAATAATCGTCGTCTTCCCCGAAAAGATCACGCATGTCATCGATATCCATAAATACCGTAAGTCCGACGGAGTACGGCACGATATCCGCTACCGTAAAAGCATAATCGATATCGTTTGCCGTATCCGAGAAAATGATCTTGTCTCCGATATCCACTTTGTATCTTACCGCCACGGAGTCGCTGGCTACGATCTTATTCTTGCCCGGGGTCGTTTTCACATCGATATACGGATTGTCATCATCGATTCCCATGACCGTAATGTCAAGATTAAATCCGTACTGCTCCTTCTTCAGGGTCTGTATATAAACGGGCTCTCCTCCCTCGGGAGGTTCCTTCGTCGGATATTTGTAGCTGTACATGTAACTGTACTTTACATCTTCACTGTTTAAGCGTCCTGCGCTTTCGCAAAGCACATAGCAGTCAAGTCCCATCATCAGTACAAGGAGGGAAATAAACATTCCGAACAGAATGGTCAGCGCCGTACGGATCTCGCGAAGAAGCTGGCGGATCCTGTATGTGTTGATGAAGTTCATTTTGCCCAGTTTAATATTGTTTCTGCGGCCGACTTTCTGCTCGTTACGAAGCAGTGACAACGCGGTCCTCGAAAGGCTTTTGTTAATTACGATATAGTTCACGAGCGCGGAGACAAGCGGAGGCATGGCAACCGCATAGATGATCAGATAAGGCGGTACCATCATGCCAAACCACGGCACGGAATAATAATTGTACGTATCTCCCATCTGCGTATCGGAACCGAATTTGCAAAGTCCCAAAAGGCCTCCGCAAAGACCGCCCAGAAAGCAAACCAGTGTCGGCAGGGTAATGTAGTGGGAAACCAGTTCTTTCTTCCTTACACCCAGGGAATAAAGCGCTCCGATGACACTGCTTTCGTTCTGGATCTGGTGAATGACAAAGACGGACAATACATATGTGAAAAGTACCATAACAATGACGCCCGCCAGCAGTCCGACCGAGCGGTTCATCTGAAGATCTCCCGCCGCGCCACCGATGCGGATGTTTTCTTCTTTTAACATGAATGCGGTAATATTGTCCGGGGAATCCGAGAAAATCTTATCGAGCATCTCGTCCGACTGCTCTTTTAATTCCCTGACACCGTCCTTTAATTCTCCGACGCCGTCCTGTAATTCGGCAACGCCGTCATCCAGTTCCACGCATCCGTCGTATGCTTCCTTCGTTCCGTCCGAAAGCTCCTTTGCCCCGTTTGCAAGTTCCCCGGCGCCTTTGGAAAGTTCCCTTACTCCGTCCGTAAGCTTGGCACTTCCGTCTTTTACGCTTCCGACACCTTCTTTAAAAGAGCCCGCGCCTTTATCAAGTTCCGCGCTGCCGCCTACTGTCTTGTCAATTCCGCCGGTCAGATCCACGGAACCTTTCTCAATCTTCTCCACTGCGCCGGTGTATCCTTTTAACCCGCTTACAAAGGATGCAATCTGATCAAGGCTTTCTTTCAGGCTTAAAATAGAAGCCGGACTCTGACCGTACATCTGCATCGTGTTTGCAAGACCGGTTAAAACCGCACCGTAATTATCGGGCGTTAATGTTACGGGTGCCATTCCGAACGGTACGATTGCCTGGTTCACCATATTCTGCGCCATGCTTAAATTTCCGGCAAATACCGCATTTGCGCCGCCGTTTATGGCGGCATTGCTTTTCTTTAATTCTCCGAGACCGTTTTTCAGGGAATTTGCACCGACCTGAAGCTGCTTTAATCCGTCGGTTAACGAGCCTGTTCCGTCCTTTAAGCCGCCCGCTCCGTCATATAATTCTCCGACGCCTTTTTGCAGTTCGGCGCTTCCGTTTTCCAGTTCCTTTGCACCGTCCGCCAGTTCCTTACTTCCGTCGTAAAGCTCTTTTGATCCGTCATAAAGCTCTTCCATTCCGTCCGCAAGTTCCCCGGTGCCGTCTTTTAATTCACCGACCCCGTCGGCCAGCTCGTCCACGCCGTCGACTAACTCGTTGATCCCGTCCATGATCTCATCTTTCTTTCCGTAGGTATCCGCGATCAGTTCCTGATAGTATGGATCATCGACTTTTTTATAATCAAAATCGAAATCCTTTACCATCTCCTTAAATTCCGTGGCAGTATGGTCACCGAGTAAAAACGCATACGTCAGTTCCTCGCTCGCGCCGCCACTTTTCTTCAGTTCTTCATACCCTTCCTTTGTGAGGAAGCCGACTCCGAACGTGGAGGAATCAATAATGGTATCGGACAATTTCCGGTAAGGCGCATCGTAATCGACACTGCTTCCGATTCCGGTTATCCGAAACTCTTTTTCACCGATTGAAATTGTCCCTCCGGTGGAGTATGCATTTTCCGCCGCAAATCGTTTTTCCAAAACAATTTCATCGGGCGTTTCGGCAAGTCTTCCGCTATCCAGAACAACCTTGTCTATCTTTTCACGGTTTGCAAAAAGGCGGATAACGGAGCCGTCCTTTAACGTATATTCGAAGCTGAAATGCGGTTCTATCGTGATGCCCGCATCTTCGATTGCTTTTATCTGCTCTGCGCTAAACGGGGTAAACGTGGTGATCTGTCCGTCTTCGAGCACGCTTTCTGCCTGGTTTCTCTCCGTTCCGCGAATCACGCGTTCCGCCGCATCCACGATGGAGATGATCAAAAACATACAAAATGTGATCAGTAAAAACAGTGACAGGTACCGAAACAGATTGGCTTTCAAATCTCTCGGGTATCTGCGCATCAATATCTTTCTCATTACAGATCCTCCAATTCACGCGCCGGTACTCTGACTTCGTTTTCGTATTCGGTCTTTACCAGACCGTCCTTTAAGTAGATGACTTTATGAACCATGTTTTTAATCGAGTTGTTATGCGTAACGATCACCATCGTGGTTTTGTATTTTTCGTTGATCTCTTCCAGTAATGCCAGGATATCCCTGGAAGTATTGGAATCCAGCGCACCCGTGGGTTCGTCGCAAAGTAAAAGCTTGGGATTTTTGATCAGTGCCCTTGCAATGGCGCAGCGCTGCTGCTGACCGCCGGAAAGCTGGGAAGGGAATTTATTCTGATGTTCCGTAAGTCCGAGCACTTCCAGCAATTCCTCCATACGCAGCGGATTGTCGGAAAGGTATTCGCAAACCTGGATGTTTTCCTTTACGGTAAGGTTCGGAACCAGATTATAAAACTGGAAAATGAAACCAAGCTTTGCCCTTCTGTATTCCGCAAGTGATTTATTTTTCATTCCGAAAAGTTCGGTTCCGTCCACAATGACCGAACCCGAATCCATGGTGTCCAGTCCTCCGATACAGTTTAAAAGCGTCGATTTGCCGGATCCCGAGGTTCCCTGGATGACACACATCTGTCCGCGTTCCACCGAAGTGGTAACCCCCTTTAAAACCTGTACATAACTTCCGCCTTCTCCGTAACTTTTCTTCACATTTCTTACTTCAAGATACATTCTGACTCCTTCTTTCTTTCTGACTTTTTCTCCTATATTCTACATAACAATGTTATGTAATTGTTATTTAAATTCCCGTTCCCGATGGATCCGGAAACGGGTCATTATTTATTTTATTCCGCTTTCATGATTCATAAGGGTTGACCAGCCGCGAACAATGAAGTTTAGGATCATTCCCATCCGCGCCTTTGCCTTTTTTACATCTTTCTCATGCAAGATTACATGAATGAACGAATCGACGATCGTATGGGCGATCCAGTGACTCATAAAAGGATCCGGATCCATACCCGGCATCGCATTCATCAGCTCGATCGAGGACAATTCCACAAGCTTTACATACTCGTCCACTGTTTTCTCGTATTCCCCCTCTTTCGAACCCGAAAGAATTAAGAGGAAACTGTCGTAGTTTCTGTATATGCAGTCGATGAACATATCCGCTATATCGCTGTGGTCGTCAAACAAATCATTGACATCCGTAACGGACTGCATGGCATCCTTATCCTCCGCGATATGCAACTGAATCAGTTTCGTCAGTTCATTCTTACCGCGACCCACGATTTCTTCATAGAGATCTTCTTTATTCTCAAAGAAAAAATACAATGCTCCGGTGGTCACTCCGGCCTTGGAGCAGATATTCCGAAGGGAAGCTTTGTTATATCCTTTTTCCAGGAACTCTTCCTTCGCAGCCTTGATCAACAGTTCTCTTTTTTCGTAATCGGTATCGGCTTTCATGCGGCTCCTTTAAGCTGTTTGTGGGCTTATTAATTGCATAACAGTGTTACATAACAATGTTATTAAATCACTTTTATATTTGTTTGTCAACAGATTTATACTCTTTATAATGTTTGGCATTCAGTTCCTCTCTTTATTCTTTCGAAAAACGAATCATGTTTCTGTTATAACCTGTGGTAACAAGATATGCTTTTTCTTTGTGAGATGCCATCAGGCCGCTTAGTATAAATCCGCTCAGTCCTTTCACTTCGGAATCGGGGTCGGTCAGATCAAAGAGTTTCCCGGAATCACGCTCTATGATGAGGACAGAATCCTTCTCAAAGAAAAGGGAAAGTTCGATCAATACAGGTTTCTTTGCGCTTTTGTTTTGATCTAAAATGGTCAGGCCGATTTCTTCCGTAAACAATGCTGCACGGTTGGCTTCACTTTTCGAGTATTGATGGGCAAGCAGATTGGCGCCTATCTCTTTTGAGAGATCAACGGCCGCTTCCGGCGAAAGTATGCCGTCCAAGACCACAATATCCGATTCCATACCTTTTAAAATGAACGGGAAATTACCCTTTCCGAATTTCAGGAATACAAAGAACATCGCCGCACTTAAAGCCAGAATCGGCGCAAGGACAAAACCTGCCCACATACCGTAGAAACCGAAAAGCAGAGAGCCCGATATCGGCAAAATGATATACAGCAAACCATTCTGGAAACATGCGAACGCGGTTGCCATTCCGATACGGTCGATCAGCATGTAATAAGATGTCGTTAAGGATACCGTGCTGCAGAAAACAAATCCAAGGGAGACAATCCTGATTGCGGCAATCGATGGCGGTAAGGCTTCTCCGCCGGTAATTCCGAACAATGCGCAGAACTGCTTTGCAAAGATCATGATTAAAAGAGTCGCTACGGCTCCTTCTATGATCGCAGCCTTGATGCCCGATTTCATGACTCTTTTTATCAGTTTGGAATTTTTCTCTCCGAAATATGTTCCGATTAAGGGCTGCATGGCCATACCGACACCATCCATCACAACGCCGAATTCGATCAGGCTGACCACCACGGCCAGGGTGATCAGGCCGTTTTCGCCATAGCGTCCCGATACATGGCTGATCATCACATAGTCCATAAGACCCCAGCAAATATAGACGGAAGAGTCCACAATACTGTAACGAGAAGTCAGGAGAAAATCCTTAAAAGAAAGATGCCATACAAAACGCAACGTATTGCTTTTCCTAAAGAAATGCCAGCAGCAGACAAAAATTCCGAGCGCGTTTCCGATTACGGAACCGAGGATGATGCCGGTCATTCCGAGATGCTTCGTCAGAATGATTGAAAGAATCACATTGCCGCCGATCTGGAAGCCGTAACAGATATTGTTGCAAAGCTCGTCTCCGTCGCTGTAAACCATCTGCTCCAGATAAAAGATCACGATCGTCAGAAATGCGTTGATCGGAAGATATTTATAATATTCAAGCGCATTTTCCAGAATTTCACCGGAAATACCGCTTACATTGAAATACAAATCTTTGAATACGAAGATTAAAAGCGCCGAGAGCAAGCCTATGCCGACACTGATAATAAGTCCCTGTCCATAGATCTCGTTCGCCCTTTTCTTTCTCATGGCGCCGACTTCCCTGGCAAACACGATTCCGACACCTGTCGAAACCAGATCACCGAAGAAAGTAACAATGGCGGTTAAGGGTGTGATCGCATTGATTCCGGCCACACCGGACGCGCCGATAAAATAGCCCGCAATAATGCTGTCACTAAGCAGCATCAGATACATGACCGCCTTGGTGAATGTCCCGGAGATTAACATGGAAACAAATTTATGCTCGCAAAAGCCTTTTTTATTGTTCATTCATTTTCTCCAAAATCATTTTCTTTCATTCCGAATAATTATTTAATCTTCTGTAAAACCATGCTTCCATCTGCAAATTCGATCATTCCGCCGCCGACTTTGAGTTCATCCCACGAAGACTGCTTCTCGCCGAACATCTCACGTTCCTCACCGGTATTGTAATAATACTTGCCGTCTACCGCTTTCCACTCCTTGCCTTCCCGACTGAAGAATCCGTCTTTAACTTCTCCCAATTCGCCGGAAGCGATGGCTTCGTCAATCTCCTCCTTGGAAACATTTGCGGGAATCTTCATCCAGATTTTCAACTCATGATTATCTTTAAATTCATAGCGAAGATCGAATGCCTGCAAACACATCTGCATCATTTCTTCATCCAGATTCTGTTCCTTAAGATCTTCTTTACTCATCAGTTCCATGGATTTGCCGTTATAACACATGGTCATAAGAACCTCGTAATCCCCAACAATTTCCTTCATGGAATCATCACCTGCCATGTCGCCGATATCGGTCTTCTTTGCTTCGGTAATCACGCCGTCTGCGATTTTCTTCATTGCAATTGCAAGGAAGCCCAGACTGAATACCAGGTGTGTACCTTCCATCAGCTGCAGTTTTTCAACCGCGTCGAGAAAAGCGCCCTGCGGAAGATCCAGAAATCCGTTCAGGGTATAATGAAAGCCGAACATCTCCGTCTGCTCCCAGGTTCCCTTTTCCTCCTTGCCGGTTGCACTGTCCTTCATGACCATCGTATGGTCCTCGAAGAATTCATACGTGATGCAGGAAAAATCCCTGCCGTCGTCCGACTTAAACTCCGTTGCCGGAATATGTGCAAGATCATTGGAAAATGCATTCACAATGTAGTCCACCTGCCATGTTCCGACGATAGTCTTCAAACCCTCTTTTAAGAAATACTCATCCACTGCCATTTCAATTCCCCCCTTTTTGATTTGGTTTCGAGCTCTTCGCCTTGTAGAATATATTAGTAATTATAACACAACCCCCTCGAAATTTGCTGCGCAAATTCCTCGGGCGCGGCAGTCGCCGCTTTAAATAAAGATTAAAATAGGACCGCATCAGATATCCCTGTGCGGGTCTTTATTTCCTACAACGAGACAACCCCCTCGAAATTTGCTTCGCAAATTCCTCGGGCGCGGCAGTCGCCGCTTTAAAGCGAATAAAAATAAGACCCACTGCAGATATCCCTGCGTGGGTCTTTATTTTTATTCGTTTAAGTTGTCTCGTTGCTTACGCGACTATTCAATAATAGTAGCAACACGGCCTGAACCAACGGTACGTCCACCTTCACGGATAGCGAAGGTAAGACCCTGCTCCATAGCGATGGGATGGATCAGTTCGATGGTCATTTCTACGTTATCACCAGGCATGCACATCTCGGTTCCTGCAGGAAGGTTGCAAACACCGGTAACGTCAGTTGTTCTGAAGTAGAACTGAGGTCTGTAGTTGTTGAAGAAAGGAGTATGACGTCCACCTTCATCTTTGGTTAATACGTATACCTGAGCGGTAAATTTCTTGTGGCAGGTAACTGAACCGGGTTTGGAAAGAACCTGTCCTCTTTCGATTTCAGTTCTCTGAACACCACGAAGAAGTGCACCAATGTTATCACCGGCCTGTGCTTCATCAAGCATCTTACGGAACATTTCGATACCGGTAACAACGGTCTTTCTGGTCTCTTCCTTGATACCAACGATTTCAACTTCCTCGTTGAGGTGAAGAGTACCACGCTCTACTCTACCGGTAGCAACGGTACCACGACCGGTAATGGTGAATACGTCCTCGACAGGCATTAAGAAAGGCTTGTCGGTATCACGCTGAGGATCGGGAATATAGGAATCAACGGTATCCATAAGTTCCATGATCTTGTCGCCCCATTCACTGCTGGGATCTTCAAGAGCCTTAAGAGCGGAACCCTTAATGATAGGGCAGTCATTGAAATCATACTCTTCAAGCTGCTCGGTAACTTCCATTTCTACGAGCTCAAGAAGCTCAGGATCGTCAACCATATCGCACTTATTTAAGAATACTACGATCTTAGGTACACCTACCTGACGGGAAAGAAGGATGTGCTCCTTGGTCTGAGCCATAACACCGTCGGTAGCTGCAACAACGAGGATAGCACCGTCCATCTGAGCAGCACCGGTGATCATGTTCTTTACATAGTCAGCATGGCCCGGGCAGTCAACGTGTGCATAGTGTCTCTTCGCGGTCTGATACTCAACGTGTGCGGTAGAAATCGTAATACCACGCTCTCTCTCTTCGGGAGCCTTATCGATATTCTCAAAATCTACCTTCTCGTTTCCTGGTACTCTTTCAGCAAGAACCTTGGTGATTGCAGCAGTTAAGGTTGTTTTACCATGGTCAACGTGGCCAATGGTACCAATGTTACAATGGGGTTTAGTTCTTTCAAATTTAGCTTTAGCCATTTCTAAAGTCCTCCTTAAGTATTGTAAAAAATTGTCTGTTTCAAATTTTACAAGCTAATACTGATTATAGTAAATAATCCGCATATTTTCAAGCAAAATTTAGGTTTCTTATCGTTGTATTACTACGCTTATTGAGCGTTTGCCTTGCCTGCAAGAACTTTCTCCTGAATGTTCTTGGGAACGGGCTCGTATTTCTCGAAGAACATGGAATAGTTACCACGTCCCTGGGTCTTGGAACGAAGGTCGGTGGAGTATCCGAACATCTCGGCCAAAGGCACATATCCGCGCACAATCTTGCCGCCGCCCAAATCATCCATTCCTTCGATACGACCACGTCTGGAGTTGATATCTCCGATAACGTCGCCCATGTACTCTTCCGGCATGGTTACTTCAACCTTCATAATCGGCTCAAGTAAAATTGCGTCACCCTTCTTCATTGCATCCTTAAATGCCATGGAACCGGCAATATGGAATGCCATTTCGGAGGAGTCGACTTCATGGTAGGATCCGTCATATACGTTAGCGTAAACACCGAGTACGGGGAATCCGCCGAGGATACCGCTCTTGGCGGCCTCTTCGATACCTTCACCGACTGCAGGGATGTATTCCTTGGGAATCGCACCGCCGACAACGGTGGATTCGAACTTGAAGGTTTCTTCGCCATTGGGATCCATCGGTGTAAATTTAACTTTACAATGTCCGTACTGTCCACGACCACCGGACTGCTTTGCATACTTGGAATCCACATCCACCTCTTTAGTGAAGGTTTCCTTGTAAGCAACCTGAGGTGCGCCGACATTTGCCTCTACCTTAAACTCACGAAGAAGTCTGTCTACGATGATCTCAAGGTGAAGCTCACCCATACCTGCGATAATCGTCTGACCGGTTTCCTGGTCGGTATGAGCACGGAAGGTAGGATCTTCTTCAGCAAGCTTAGCCAATGCTTCACCAAGTTTACCCTGGCCTGCTTTGGTCTTGGGCTCGATTGCAAGCTCGATAACGGGTTCAGGGAATTCCATGGACTCAAGGATTACCGGATGCTGCTCGTCACAGATGGTATCACCGGTGGTGGTGAACTTAAATCCGATTGCTGCAGCGATATCTCCGGAGTACACCTTATCAAGCTCTGCTCTCTTGTTAGCGTGCATCTGTAAGATACGTCCTACACGTTCCTTCTTATCTTTGGTAGAGTTCAGTACGTAGGAACCGGAGTTCATGGTTCCGGAGTAAACACGGAAGTATGCCAGTTTTCCTACGAACGGGTCAGTCATAATCTTGAATGCAAGTGCGGAGAACGGCTCTTCATCGGAAGAATGTCTCTCGGTCTCGTTGCCCTGAAGGTCAACACCCTTGATCGCGGGGATGTCGATAGGTGAAGGCATATACTCGATAACTGCATCCAGTAATTTCTGAACACCTTTGTTTCTGTAAGCAGTACCGCAGCATACGGGCACTGCACGGCACTCGCAGGTAGCCAGACGAAGAGCGGCCTTCATGGTATCGATATCGGGGATTTCGCCCTCAAGATACTGCATGGTAAGGTCATCGTCCAGTTCGCAAACCTTCTCGATCAACTCTTCATGGTACTTGTCTGCCAGTTCCTTCATATCATCGGGAATCGGTACGATGGAAATGTCTTCACCCTTATCATCATTGTAGATGTAGGCTTCCATTTCAAACAAATCGATAATTCCCTTGAAATCGTCTTCTTTTCCGATAGGGATCTGAAGACAAATTGCATTTTTACCTAAACGGTTTTTGATCTGATCCACTGCTGCATAGAAGTTTGCACCAAGGATATCCATCTTATTGATGAACGCCATACGAGGTACGTTGTAAGTATCAGCCTGACGCCATACGTTTTCAGACTGAGGCTCAACACCACCCTTTGCACAGAAAACGCCGACAGCACCGTCAAGTACACGTAAGGAACGCTCTACCTCTACGGTAAAGTCTACGTGACCCGGGGTATCAATGATGTTGATACGATGCTCTAAAGCGCCTGCCTTAGGCTTGTTGTGGTCCTGTAAGGTCCAATGGCAGGTGGTAGCTGCGGAAGTAATGGTAATACCTCTTTCCTTCTCCTGCTCCATCCAGTCCATGGTTGCACTTCCGTCGTGAGTTTCACCGATCTTGTGGTTAATACCGGTATAATAAAGAATACGCTCTGTCGTAGTGGTTTTACCCGCATCGATATGAGCCATAATACCGATATTTCTGGTTCTCTCTAATGGGTATTCTCTTCCAGCCAAGGTCGTTCCTCCTCTTAGAATCTGTAGTGTGCAAACGCCTTGTTGGACTCAGCCATCTTATGTACATCCTCTTTCTTCTTAACGGATGCACCGGTGTTGTTTGCAGCATCTAAAATTTCGTTTGCTAATCTGTCTTCCATGGTCTTCTCGCCTCTCTTACGGGAGTAGGTGGTTAACCATCTAAGACCAAGTGCCTGACGTCTATCGGGTTTTACTTCCAAAGGAACCTGATAGGTGGCACCACCGATACGTCTAGCCTTAACTTCCAAAATGGGCATGATGTTGTTCATTGCCTCCTGGAATACTTCGAGGGCAGGCTTACCGGATTTTTCTTCTACCTGAGCAAATGCACCATATACAATCTTCTGTGCTACACCCTTCTTACCATCTAACATAATGTTATTGATAAGCTTGGTAACCACTTTATCGTTGTATAAAGGATCTGCTAATACGTCTCTTTTCTGAACATGTCCTTTACGTGGCACGGTTCTTCCCTCCTTAATTATTTGTTGGAATCTCGGGAACTATTTCCCGCGTTCTCCGCTCATTCATACCGGTCCGATTCTTCGTCCCGCTTACGCCTTGGGTATGACTAATATTGCGGATTAATTAAATCAACGGTACTCACATGTGTCCTCTAATGTGTTCGTGTCTAAGAAACATATTCAGCCGCCCTATATACAGGGACTTAATCGATATACCGATCGTGAAATATGAATCCCAACACATCACTTACACTCCACTTCGTTCCGTTTCAGTAATGTGTGCGATTTCACGATTTAAAGTTCGCTGCGCGAAGCGTGAAATCGCTGCTACCCTCGGGATTTTGCTTCGCATAAAAGGATGCAAAGCATCTTTTGCCCTCGCGGAACTGGCGCAATATAAAGTGATTAATAACATCAATTAGTTCTGTTTGTGGTACTATAGGCAGTTAAAAATTACTTGCCTGCCTTAGGACGCTTAGCGCCGTACTTGGAACGAGCCTGACGTCTGTTTGCTACACCTGCGGTATCAAGCGTACCACGGATAATGTGGTATCTGGTACCGGGTAAGTCCTTTACTCTTCCGCCACGGATCAAAACAACGCTATGCTCCTGAAGGTTATGTCCTTCACCGGGGATGTAGCTTGTAACTTCGATTCCGTTAGAAAGACGTACTCTGGCGATTTTACGAAGTGCAGAGTTCGGCTTCTTAGGGGTAGCGGTCTTAACTGCGGTACAAACGCCTCTCTTCTGAGGAGAGGGAGTGTCGATTGCAGTTTTGTGTAAAGAGTTGTAGCTCTTCTGCAATGCAGGAGCGGTGGACTTCTTTACAGCAGTCTGTCTTCCCTTGTGTACTAACTGATTAATTGTGGGCATCCAAATTCACCTCCTTCTTCTAATATTCAGTGCTGTGCATAAGCGCACAAAAACACACGCGCTTTTAGTGCACGCCCATATAGTATACGTCCGTCCTTGCGCAAATGTCAACAAAATTTAAGTAAAATAGGCAAAAAAAAACGCGTTCCGATTACTCGGAACGCGCTTCAATACTGCTTATTTACCCGATTTATTCTTCGGAAGCGACTTCTTCAGCTCCCACAGCTTCGGTTTCTGCTTCGTATGCAGCGTCGGAATACTCCTCATTCATAACATCCTCTAAGGAAGTATCCAGTTTAACATTACGATAACGCTTCATACCGGTACCGGCAGGGATCAGCTTACCGATAATTACGTTCTCCTTAAGACCGATCAACGGATCGGTCTTGCCCTTGATTGCAGCTTCCGTAAGAACCTTGGTGGTCTCCTGGAAGGATGCTGCGGACATGAAGGAGTTGGTAGCCAATGCTGCCTTGGTAATACCAAGGATGATGTCGCTTGCGGTTGCAGGCTCTGCATCGGGATTCTCGGCAAGGAGTTTTTCATTGATCTCTTCAAGTTCCAGTCTGTCGATTAAGGAACCGGGAAGGATATTGGTATCTCCTGCGGTCTCTACCTTCTGCTTCTTTAACATCTGACGAACAATAACTTCGATGTGCTTATCCGCCAGATCTACACCCTGAAGGTTATAAACTTTCTGAACTTCGCGGATCAAGTAGTTCTGTACCGCGCCGATCTTTTTGATGAGAAGAAGGTCGTGAGGATTGATGGAACCTTCGGTTAATTCATCACCGGCTTCAATCACGTCGCCGTCCTGAACCTTGGTTCTGGAACCGTAAGGAATCAGGTAGGTCTTTTCCTTACCGTCTTCACTCTTGATTACGATCTCACGTTTCTTCTTGGTATCGTTTACGCTGACCGTTCCGCCAAACTCTGCGATGATTGCAAGTCCCTTGGGCTTTCTTGCCTCGAAAAGCTCCTCGACACGGGGAAGACCCTGGGTAATATCGCCACCCGCAACACCACCGGTATGGAAGGTACGCATGGTAAGCTGGGTACCGGGCTCACCGATGGACTGTGCAGCGATGATTCCGACTGCTTCGCCGACCTGTACGGCTTCACCGGTTGCCATGTTGGCACCGTAACATTTAGCGCAGATACCGTTCTTGCACTTGCAGGTTAAAATGCTTCTGATCTTAACCTTCTTGATCTCGTTTCCGTCTTCGTCAACACCGACGGTCACAATCTTGTTTGCACGGCTTGCGGTAATCATGTGGTTTGCCTTAACGATTACATTGCCGTCTTTATCTTTGATGGTATTTACGGAGTATCTTCCCTTGATTCTGTTTTCAAGAGATTCCACAACGCTCTTTCCATCGGTAAATGCCATGGCATCGATTCCGGGGATGGAATCACGTCCGACGCTGCAGTCTTTCTCACGAATGATGAGTTCCTGGCAAACGTCAACCATACGTCTGGTAAGGTAACCGGAGTCCGCGGTACGAAGTGCGGTATCGGAAAGACCTTTACGGGCACCGTGTGCGGAAATGAAGTATTCCAAAACGTCCAGACCTTCACGGAAGTTGGATTTGATCGGCAACTCGATGGTACGTCCGGTCGTATCTGCCATGAGTCCACGCATCGCTGCAAGCTGTTTCATCTGCTGCTTGGAACCACGGGCACCGGAGTCAGCCATCATCTTGATGTTGTTGTAAGCGGACAGACCGTTCATCATTTCCTCGGTCAAGCGCTCATCGGTGTCATTCCAAACCTGGATAACGCCCTTATAACGCTCGTCTTCGGTACAAAGTCCACGATGATAGTCTCTGGTGATTCTGTCCACCTGCTCCTGAGCCTGAGCCAGTAAATCGGCTTTCACCGCAGGAACAATCATATCGGAAATGGAAACCGTCATGGCAGCGCGGGTAGAATACTTATAACCCATTGCCTTAACCAGGTCGAGAACCTCGGCGGTCTTGGTTGCGCCGTGAGTATTGATGACCTTGTCAAGGATACGCTTTAACTGCTTCTTTCCTACCAGATAATCTACTTCAAGCTTTAAGTAATCTTCCGGAGTCTCTCTCTTTACTTCGCCCAGATCCTGAGGAAGAATCTCGTTGAAGAGGAAACGTCCCAGCGTGGATTCCACGATACCGGTAATCTCTCCGCCTTCGGGAAGATTTCTGGTGATTTTAACCTTAATCTTGGCATGTAAGTCTAAAATGCCGTTTTCATATGCAAGGATTGCTTCGTTAACATCCTTGAAGAACTTGCCTTCACCCTTTGCTTCCGGTCTTTCCTGTGTTAAGTAGTAAATACCGAGAACCATATCCTGGGAAGGAACGGCTACGGGTGCACCGTCGGAAGGCTTTAAGAGGTTGTTCGGAGACAGAAGCAAGAATCTGCACTCTGCCTGAGCCTCTACGCTAAGAGGAAGGTGCACAGCCATCTGGTCACCGTCGAAGTCGGCGTTGAAAGCGGTACATACAAGCGGATGAAGCTTGATTGCCTTACCTTCAACCAGAATGGGCTCAAATGCCTGAATACCAAGTCTGTGCAGTGTAGGTGCACGGTTTAACATTACCGGATGTTCGCAGATGACATCTTCCAAAACATCCCATACCACTTCGTCGAGTCTTTCAACAAGTTTCTTGGCATGCTTGATGTTCTGGCTGATTCCGCGTCCAACCAGTTCCTTCATAACGAAGGGTTTGAACAGTTCGATTGCCATTTCTTTCGGCAGACCGCACTGATAAATCTTAAGTTCGGGACCAACTACGATAACGGAACGTCCGGAGTAGTCTACACGCTTACCGAGAAGGTTCTGACGGAAACGTCCGGATTTACCCTTTAACATATCGGAAAGAGACTTAAGCGCTCTGTTTCCGGGGCCGGTTACGGGACGTCCGCGTCTGCCGTTATCGATTAATGCGTCAACCGCTTCCTGAAGCATACGCTTCTCGTTGCGAACGATGATATCGGGAGCACCGAGATCAAGAAGTCTGCGAAGACGGTTGTTACGGTTGATGATTCTTCTGTAAAGGTCGTTCAAGTCGGAGGTTGCAAAACGGCCACCGTCCAACTGAACCATAGGACGAAGATCGGGCGGAATAACCGGGATTACATCCAGAATCATCCACTCAGGTCTGTTTCCGGATTCACGGAACGCTTCGATCACTTCCAGTCTCTTAACGAGCTTGGACTTCTTCTGTCCCTTGGTGCTGTCTAAATCAAGCTCTTCTTTTAACTCGGTGTACTCTTTCTCAAGATCGATGCCGAGTAAAAGCTCCTTGATTGCTTCCGCGCCCATGCCGACACGGAACTTATCGCCCCATTTTTCTCTTGCATCCTGGTATTCTCTCTCGGAAAGAACATCTTTCACGTTCATTCCGGTATCACCGGGATCAAGTACGATGTAGGAAGCGAAGTATAATACTTTCTCAAGTACCTTCGGAGTAAGGTCTAAGATCAGACCGATACGGGAAGGAATACCCTTAAAATACCAGATGTGAGAAACCGGTGCTGCAAGTTCGATGTGACCCATTCTCTCACGACGAACGCTTGCTTTGGTAATCTCAACGCCGCAACGGTCGCAGACAAATCCCTTGAAACGGATTTTCTTATACTTTCCGCAGTGGCACTCCCAGTCTTTGCTGGGTCCAAAGATTTTTTCACAGAAAAGTCCTTTGGGTTCGGGTTTTAAGGTTCTGTAATTAATCGTCTCAGGCTTGGTAACCTCGCCATGGGACCACTCTTTAATCTTTTCGGGTGATGCTAAGCCGATTCTGATGGAATCGAAAGAAATCGGTTCGTACATCTCTTTGTTTGCTTCAGGCATTTTGGCTCTCCTTTCGCTTTATTCGTCTGAATCGTCGCTGTCAAAATCAGTGAAATCGCTCTCGTCTTCCGGGAAATCTTCTTCGATATCGGCAAGTTCGCCGTTATCGTCCCATTCCTGTTTCTGGAAGCCAAGTTTACCCATATCTTCTTTCTCGTAATCGTAGTTCTTACGATCGCCTTCCATCTCGATCCGATACGTATTGGTCGGAGCGTCGATGTTCTCGCGGAATTCAACTTCCTCGCCCTTTTCGTCTAAGACTTTGACGTCCAGACACAGGGACTGCATTTCCTTAAGGAGTACCTTGAAGGACTCGGGAATACCCGGAGTAGGAATGTTCTCGCCCTTAATGATGGCTTCGTAAGTCTTCACACGACCGATAACGTCGTCAGACTTCACGGTAAGGATTTCCTGCAGGGTGTAGGAAGCGCCGTATGCCTCGAGGGCCCAAACTTCCATTTCACCGAAACGCTGTCCACCGAACTGTGCCTTACCACCAAGAGGCTGCTGGGTTACTAAGGAGTACGGTCCGGTTGAACGTGCATGAATCTTATCGTCAACCAAGTGATGCAGTTTTAAGTAATGCATGTGTCCGATGGTAACCGGTCCGTCGAAGAACTCGCCGGTACGTCCGTCACGAAGTCTTACTTTACCGTCGCGGCTGATCGGAACACCCTTCCAAAGTTCTCTGTGATCTCTGTTTTCATACAGATACTCGAGCACTTCCGGAAGAAGCTCATCTTTGTGCTTTGCTTCAAATTCTTCCCAGGTTCCGTTAACGTAGTCGTTTGCCAGATCCAGGGTATCCATGATATCTTTCTCTCTTGCTCCGTCGAATACAGGCGTTGCAATGTTGAAACCAAGTGCCTTGGCAGCTAAGGAGAGGTGAATCTCCAATACCTGACCGATATTCATACGGGAAGGTACGCCAAGAGGGTTCAAAACGATATCCAGAGGACGTCCGTTAGGCAGGTAAGGCATATCTTCTACGGGAAGCACACGGGAAACAACACCCTTGTTACCGTGACGACCTGCCATCTTATCACCAACGGAGATCTTTCTCTTCTGTGCAATGTAGATACGAACCTTCTGGTTTACTCCGGGAGATAATTCGGAGTCGCCGTTTGCTCTGGAGAATACCTTTGCATCAACAACAACACCATACTCGCCGTGAGGCACCTTGAGGGAAGTATCTCTTACTTCTCTTGCTTTCTCACCGAAGATGGCACGAAGGAGTCTCTCTTCTGCGGTAAGTTCGGTCTCTCCCTTGGGAGTTACCTTGCCGACTAAGATATCACCGGCACGAACCTCTGCACCGATACGGATGATTCCGCGATCGTCCAGATCCTTAAGTGCGTCCTCGCCGACACCGGGAACATCACGGGTGATCTCCTCGGCACCAAGCTTGGTATCTCTTGCTTCGGTTTCATATTCTTCAATATGTACGGAAGTGTAAACATCTTCACGTACAAGTCTTTCGCTAATCAGTACAGCATCCTCGTAGTTGTAACCTTCCCAGGTCATGAATCCGATCAACGGGTTCTTACCAAGTGCGAGTTCGCCGTTTGCGGTGGAAGGACCGTCCGCAATTACCTGACCCTCTGCAATGTGGTCTTTGGTAAATACGATCGGCTTCTGGTTGTAGCAGTTACTCTGGTTGGAACGAACAAACTTGGAAAGCTTGTATTCCATCTTCTCGCCGTCATCGCAGGTTACTTTGATGCAGTCGGAAGATACATGTGTTACGGTACCTGCCTTCTTTGCTACGACGCAGACACCGGAGTCTACTGCGGTCTTAACTTCCATACCGGTACCGATTACGGGAGCTTCGGTAAAGAGCAAAGGCACTGCCTGACGCTGCATGTTGGATCCCATCAGCGCACGGTTAGCATCGTCGTTCTGTAAGAACGGAATCAATGCGGTAGCTACGGAGAATACCATACGAGGAGATACATCCATGTAATCGAACATTCTCTTCGGATATTCCTGCGTTTCTTCACGGTAACGACCGGATACCATGTTTTTGATGAAGTGTCCTTCATCATCAAGCTTTTCGTTTGCCTGTGCTACATGGTAGTTATCTTCTTCATCCGCTGTCATGTATACAACTTCATCGGTTACCTTCGGATTTTCCGGATCGGACTTATCAATCTTACGATAAGGAGCCTCAACAAAACCGTACTCGTTGATTCTTGCATAGGATGCAAGGGAGTTGATCAAACCGATGTTAGGACCTTCGGGAGTCTCAATGGGGCACATTCTTCCGTAATGGGTATAATGTACGTCACGAACCTCGAATCCGGCACGGTCTCTGGAAAGACCACCGGGTCCCAATGCGGAGAGACGTCTCTTGTGGGTTAACTCACCAAGAGGGTTGTTCTGATCCATGAACTGGGACAGCTGGGAGGATCCGAAGAATTCCTTGATTGCTGCCTGTACGGGCTTGATATTGATCAAATTCTGAGGTGTTAAAGTCTCAGCATCCTGTGTGGTCATTCTTTCACGAACCACTCTTTCCATTCTGGAAAGACCGATACGATACTGGTTCTGAAGCAGTTCGCCTACGGCACGGATACGTCTGTTACCTAAGTGGTCGATATCGTCATCGTTTCCGATGCCGTATTCCAAATGGATGTTATAGTTAATGGAGGCAAGGATGTCTTCCTTGGTAATATGCTTGGGAATTAAATTATGCACATTGTTCTGGATGGCATCGGTAAGCTCTTCGGGCTTCTCGGAGAACTCATTAATGATCTTAATCAGTTCGGGGAAGTATACAAGCTCGGTAATGCCAAGTTCCTTCGGCTCGCAGTCGATCCACTCGGTAATGTCTACCATTAAGTTGGAAAGAACGATGACATTCTTTTCCTCGGTCTGGATCACTACGGATTTCACCGCCGCATTCTGGATACGGTCAGCCACTTCCTGGCTAACGGTCTCGCCTGCTTTGGCAATGATCTCGCCGCTGTATTCGCTGACAACGTCCTCAGCAAGAACATGTCCTGCGATACGGTTTCTGAACATTAATTTCTTATTGAACTTATAACGGCCGACTTTGGCAAGATCGTATCTTCTTGCATCAAAGAACATGCTGTTTAAGAAGTTCTCGGCGCTCTCCACACTGAAAGGCTCACCGGGATGCACCTTGGTATAAAATTCGCGAAGTCCGTCAACGTAATTCTTGGCCGGATCCTTACTGAAGGATGCCTGAATCTTGGGTTCCTCACCAAAGCTTTCGATGATTTCCTCATCGGTTCCCAGACCAAGGGAACGGATAAATACGGAAATAGGAACCTTCTTGGTACGGTCTACTCTGACATAAGCCACATCATTGGAGTCCGTTTCATACTCCAACCATGCTCCACGGTTAGGGATAACCTGGGAAGAATAGAGCTTCTTACCGGTTTTATCTCTGGAAATGGTATAGTAGATTCCCGGAGAACGAACAAGCTGGCTGACGATTACACGCTCAGCACCGTTGATCACAAAGGTTCCGTTCTCGGTCATCAGAGGGAACTTGCCCATGAAGATTTCATGCTCTTTGATGTCGTTTTTGTTATTCTCATCAAAGAGGCGCACCTTTACACGTAAAGGAGCTTCATAGGTAATGTCACGCTCTTTACATTCTTCGATCGAATATTCGGCTTCGTCCTCATATAATTTGAAGTCAACAAACTCCATGCGAATATCTCCGCCGAAATTTGTAATCGGGGAAATGTCGTCAAACGCTTCTCTTAAGCCCTCTTTCAGAAACCAATTGTAGGAGTCCTTCTGGACTTCAATCAAGTTGGGCATCTGAAGAACTTCTTTCTGGCGCTGATAGGACATACGCATGCTGTTACCGTTCACCACTGGACGTATTCTGTTCTTTTCCATTGACACTCGCGACCTTCTTTCATGTTATTTGCGCACAAAAGTACAAAAAGGGCATAAAGCGCCCCTTTCCCACAATAGCGCATTTTACATTGTAACAAAAAAAGCAACCGGATGTCAACAACTTTTTTCCGATTGCTTTTTTATTTGTTTTTAAATACGGTTGGAAGCTTAAATTACTTAAGAGTAACCTTTGCGCCTTCAGCTTCAAGTTTAGCCTTGAGTTCTTCAGCTTCTTCCTTGGAAGCGCCTTCCTTAACGTTCTTAGGAGCGCCGTCAACAAGGTCTTTTGCTTCCTTAAGTCCAAGACCGGTAGCATCACGAACAACCTTGATAACCTTAACCTTGTTAGGACCAGCTTCGGTAAGTTCTACGTCGAACTCAGTCTTCTCTTCTGCTGCTGCAGCGCCATCACCAGCGCCTGCTGCTGCTACAACAACGCCTGCTGCTGCGGATACACCGAACTCTTCCTCGCAAGCCTTTACCAAATCATTTAATTCAAGTACGCTGAGCTCTTTGATTGCAGCGATAAATTCTTCTGTAGTTAATTTAGCCATTTTAATTTTCCTCCATTAATTTTCATTTCAAGTTACCGGCGGATTCTCATCCTGCCGTTTGGGTATTAAGCTTCTGCGCCTTTTTGCTCAGCGATCTGATTAAGCACACGAGCAAGGTTGGCAATAGGTGACTGCATACTTCCGAACAGTTTTCCAAGTAAAACATCCTTGGAAGGGATTGCGGAAATAGTTTTGATTCCGTTTGCATCGTAAACGGTACCTTCTACAACACCACCCTTAACTTCAAGCTTTTCTGCAGTCTTAGCGAAATTGCAGATTACTCTTGCAGGTGCGGTTGCATCTTCTGTTGAGTAAGCCATTGCGCTGGGTCCTTCAAGGTAAGGAGTAAGTCCTTCGAAATCGGTTCCCTTGAACGCAAAATTCATCATGGTATTCTTGTATACCTTATAAGTTACATTCGCTTCGCGAAGTGCCTTACGAAGGTTGGTATCCTGCTCAACGGTAAGTCCGCGGTAATCAACCAGGACAACGGATTTCGCATCTTTGATACCATTGGAGATCTCTTCCACGATGGGCGCTTTCAATTCAACTTTAGCCATTCTCTTTTTCCTCCTTGTATTATTTTGTTTTGTGCCGAAAAAGAGAGTTTAAATGTAATAAAAAACCCTCCTGCCGCAAGGACAAGAGGGTATTGATTCATTGTAAAATCTCACTCATCCTCGGTAGGCGCTACGCTTACGTCGCTTATCCGCGACACCTACTGTCTTCGGCGTGGTCATTTGACGACCTTTGTTAGAATATCATTTAAGAAATATTCTGTCAATATAAATTAGATCTTAGCTGCGTTAACCTTGACACCGGGTCCCATGGTGCTGGACATGGTCACGCTCTTTAAGTACTGTCCCTTTAAGGTGCTGGGCTTAGCCTTAATGATTGCGTTCATTAATGCATCAAAGTTCTGCACAAGCTGCTCCTCGCTGAAGGAAGCTTTACCGATCGGGCAGTGGATAATGTTAGCTTTATCCAATCTGTACTCAATCTTACCGGCTTTGATATCGTTGATGGCCTTGGTAACATCCATCGTTACGGTACCTGCCTTGGGGTTGGGCATAAGTCCTTTAGGACCTAAAACCTTACCGAGACGTCCTACAACACCCATCATGTCGGGAGTTGCAACAACAACATCGAAATCTAACCAGCCTTCGTTCTGAATCTTCGGAATCAGCTCGTCGCCGCCAACATAATCTGCTCCGGCAGCTTCTGCTTCATTAACCTTATCGCCCTTTGCGAAAACAAGAACGCGAACGGTTTTACCGGTTCCGTTGGGAAGAACTACTGCGCCACGGATCTGCTCTTCTGCATGACGTCCGTCGCAACCGGTTCTGATGTGAAGTTCGATGGTCTCATCGAATTTTGCGGTAGCGGTTTTCTTAACCAATGCAACTGCTTCTGCAGGCTCATAAAATACGCTTCTGTCTACCTGCTTTGCAGCCTCGTTATATTTCTTACCATGTTTCATGTTTTTACCTCCTTGTGGTTTAACGCACGAATGTGCTTCCACTTACTCTGCTTAGTCTTCTACTACGATACCCATACTTCTTGCGGTACCTGCGATCATGCTCATTGCAGCTTCGATGCTTGCGGCATTCAGATCCGGCATCTTAAGTTCTGCGATCTCACGGATCTTGTCTTTGGAAATCTTAGCAACCTTGTCCTTGTTGGGCTTTCCGGATGCAGATTTCAAATTGCAGGCTTTCTTAAGAAGAACTGCAGCAGGCGGAGTCTTGGTAATAAAGCTAAAGCTCTTGTCTGCGTATACGGTAATGACAACGGGGATGATCAGATCACCCTTATCTGCTGTCTTTGCGTTGAACTGCTTAGTGAATTCAACAATGTTTACACCATGCTGGCCAAGTGCAGGACCAACAGGGGGTGCCGGTGTTGCTTTGCCGGCAGGAATCTGAAGTTTGATATAACCTGTTACTTTCTTTGCCATAGCGGCTACCTCCTAATAAATGTGGTTTGGCGCCCTCCCGATCGGGAAAGCTCCCACTGCCGGAAACTCCGGCAATTAACTGCTCTATATAAAAGGAAAACTCCTCTTATACCTTTCTTACGTCGGCGAATGCGATTTCCACAGGTGTCTCACGACCGAAGAGATCGACATTGATGACAACAACCTGCTTGCCTTCGTCAACACGCTTAACCATACCCACGGTATCCTGCCAAACACCGGAAATAACGGAAACCGTATCTCCCTCTTTGACATCCAGGTGGATCTTTCTTTCTCCTTCACCGACATTGAGAATTCTCATCTCTTCATCGGAAAGGGGAACCGGCTTGCTTCCGGGACCTACGAATCCCGTAACGCCTCTGGTATTTCTTACCACATACCATGCATCATTGTTGTCTGCATCCATGTGAATAAGTACATAGCCCGGGAAAAGCTTCTTGGAAACGGTTCTCTTTGCGTTGTTCTTTACTTCCACAACGTCCTGCATGGGAACACGTACTTCCAGGATTTCATTCTCAAGATGACGGTTTTCGATCGCCTTCTCGATATTTGCTTTTACCTTGTTCTCATATCCGGAATAGGTATGAACCACGTACCAGCCCATTCCTTTTCCGCTCTTATTGTCAGACTGACCGATATCAAATGCTTCCGCAACGGGAGCTTCCTTGGCAGCTTCGGCATTCTCAGCAACAACTGCTTCTGCCTTAACTTCTTCGGTTCCCTCGAAAGCCTCTACATTCTTATTTTCTTCCATATTGCTCCATCCTTAAAGATTGATGAGTTTATCCAGACCTGTCTTTGCAAGGAAATCAATGCCTGCAATAAGTGCAGCACAAACAACGGTAATGAAAGTAACCAGTACCGTCTGTTTACCGATATCTCCCCAAGTAGGCCAGGTAATCTTCTTGAATTCACGTCTTACGCCACGAAAGAAATTCGGTTTATCCTTTTTCTCATTCTGCGTTGAATCTGCCATGTTAAATCCTCTTAAAATGACCGAAAATTATTTGGTCTCTTTGTGTAAAGTATGAGCCTTGCAGAATCTGCAATACTTTTTGGTTTCCATTCTGTCAGGATGATTCTTCTTGTCTTTGGTCGTATTGTAATTACGCTGCTTGCATTCTGTACATGCCAAAGTGATTCTTGTACGCATTTTTTCTACCTCCGCGTCTATAAAAAAGCTAAAAAATAAGACCCCTGATTTGGTCTCGCCTATGTAGAATATCACAGGTTCGTTTCATCGTCAACAAAAATTTATGTGTTTTTTAAGGAAAAATCAGGGAAGGAAATTTCTTTCCTTCCCGAAGTATTCTTTCATACTGCTATATTGATTTTATTCGCCGAGCCCGCTTTCGATTGCCGCTACGAGATGATCCAGTGCTTCTTTCTCATCCACGCCCTCGCATACCAGTGTGATTTCATCGCCGCTTTTGACGCAGGCGCCGAGAACACTTAACACACTCTTGGCATTTGCGGTACTGTCACGAAATTGAAACGTAATCAAAGATTTGAACTGAATTGCCTCCTTGCAGAGGTTCCCTGCCGGTCCGAGATGCAGTCCGGTCGGATTCTTGATTACCACGCTTTTGCTTACCATCCGCGTACCTCCAATTCATTATTGTTTTGCTATGATACCCCTTTGATGCACTTTTTAACCCCCATTAAAAAGTGTCTCATAACTACTCATATTATACCATATAGTAGAAATAATTATCAATAATATCCTATAACAGAGTCTGCTGAATCAGCTCGGCAAGTTTCTTTGCCTCTTCCTCGATCATCTTCTGGTCTTTGCCTTCGATCATGACACGAACCATCGGCTCCGTTCCGGAGGGACGGATCAATACTCTTCCTTCTCCGGCAAACTTCTTATTTAATTCCTCGATCGCGGATGCGATTTCGGGATATTCCATATAATGCTCTTTCTTATGGTTGGGAACCTTGGCATTTACCAGTGCCTGAGGCAGAACTTCCATAACGGAAGCAAGCTCGGAAAGTTTCTTGCCGGTATCCACGATAACCTGGAGCAGTAAAAGTGCGGAAAGAAGTCCGTCACCCGTGGTGTTGCGGTCTAAGAAAATGATATGTCCGGACTGCTCGCCACCTAAGTTGTAACCGTTTTCCTTCATATTCTCAAGCACGTATCTGTCGCCGACCTTGGTCTGCTCAAGATGGATGCCTTCTCTTTTAGCCATAAGGCTCATACCGAGGTTACTCATTACGGTAACAACGATGGTATCCTGCTTTAAGGTTCCGCGTTCCTTCATATAAGTTCCGATGATGGACATTACCTGGTCACCGTCAACCAGCTTACCGTTCTCATCCACAGCCAGCATTCTGTCTGCATCGCCGTCAAATGCAAGACCTAAATTTGCTTTCTCATATACAACTCTTGCGCAAAGCTCTTCCATATGGGTGGATCCGCAGTTTGCGTTGATGTTGGTTCCGTCGGGATTGTTGTGGATGGCAACCACATTGGCGCCAAGCTCTTTTAACGCTTCCACGGAAGTATAATAGGAAGCACCTTCCGCACAGTCTACAACGATCTTTAATCCGGAAAGATCCACATTTACGGAACGAATGGAATGGTTAATGTACTCTTCTCTTGCATCCGTACGGTATTTTACCTTGCCGACACCGGATCCGGTCGGGAAGTTAACGCCTTCCATGTTGTTTCTGATCAGTGCTTCGATCTCGTCTTCGAGTGCATCGGGAAGTTTGTATCCGTTTCCGTCGAAGAACTTGATTCCGTTGAATTCCACGGGGTTATGGGATGCGGAAATTACAACACCTGCATCCACTTTGTATTTCTTGGTCAGATACGCAACCGCGGGAGTAGGAAGAACGCCCACGAAAACCGCATTGGCACCAACCGAGCAGGCGCCAGCCATCAGTGCGTTTGCCAGCATGTCGCCGGAAATACGGGTATCACATCCAACCATGATGGTCGGCTTGTGATTGGTCTCCTTCGTTAAAACATAAGCGCCGGCCTGTCCGAGTTGCATCGCCAAAAGCGGCGTAAGTTCCTCGTTTGCTACACCTCTGACACCGTCAGTACCAAATAATCTACTCATACATTTCCCTTTCCGCTTATTTTATAAGCCCTTTATCTGTCGGTAATCCGAATACGAATCTTACAATTCTCATCCATTCTTACGCCTTCCGGAAGTTCGATCGACGGCGCAATACTGTAATAACCGTTTGCCATCTCTTTGAGATTGTTCTCGCTCATATAAGCATCCAGATCCAGAATAACGGGAATTGCATCCTCGTCCACCTCGTTTAAGGCCGTTGCAAGGCCGGTTAAACGAACCTTTAAAACACTGTCATGGACATAGGTTCCGTCATCTAGGATCTCCAGGTTCTTGCCTGTAGCCAATCCTTTTTTCTGAATTCTGACCGTATTGACTTCCAGATCAAGATGGGTTTCTCTGCGGATCACGGCCGTAACACTGATTTTGCCGTTAAATTTCTCTTCCGCGATCTCCACCCCGAAAGGAAGATAATCGTTTAAGTTAATCTCCACGGTCTTATTGGTTCTCTCGCCTTCCACGCTGAGGTCTTCGCCGCGGACATTGATCGAATTGATTCCATCAAGCTGGCTCTTTCTGCCACGGATCGTAACAACCGTACGGTCCGCCTTGATATCTCCGGTCAGAGCATAGCCTTCTTCCGGTTCTCCGCTAAACTGGTAATTGATCTCCACGATCTTGGAGTACTGGATCTCCTGCGTAATGCTGACTCCGCTGTTGCTTAACTCCAGTCTGGAAGAGCTGACCTTCTTACCCGCTTTGTCATACAAGAAGATCTGGGAAGATGCGGAAACCGTCGAAGTGGCATTATCCACATTGATGGAAGCCTTTGCGGTATCGATGGAATCGATGATGGACTTCGGTCCGGAAATCTCCACCTGGGTAACTCCCAATGTTCTGCCTGCCAGCACATATCCGTCCGCGGGGTTTCCTTCCACATCCACCGTAAGTCTTTTGGTGATCTTGGACAAAGGCTCGATATTAAACCGGATGGTCGGTTCCGAAACCTTCACTTCCACATCGTTTGCGGACTTATTAACGGAAGCCACGATGGTTCCGCTGTTTACACTGGATAAATTACTGATATCGGCCGTAGCCGTAATATTGTCTTTGGTGATTTTCTCAACGACGCTCCTTCTGCCGACAACAGACACATTAACCACATCCGTGTTATCCAACACTTCGTAGCATTGGCCTTTGCTTTCCAGCTCCTGCGCATTCAGAATCTGAACCTCAATCCCGTTAAAGTTCTGGGTCTTGATCGGATCATCAATGTTTACGACAACCAGCCACAATATGATCGCAAATACGATTGCGAGGATTTTTAAATCAAGATTGCGTGTCAGTCGCTCTTTCATCCTGCTTCTCCTCACCTGCTGCGTTATTCGCCTCTACAGTTTCTTTTTCGTTTTCTTTCTTTTTGAATTTCTTGAACAGTTTTCTCTCGCCCACATGCTTTTCCTGAATCAGTTCCAGCTTGGAACGAAGTTCGGATACATCCAGGGCGCGGAAAAGTTCTCCGCCGTATGCCACACTCACCTTACCGGTCTCCTCGCTGACAACGATGGTCATGGAGTCGGTATTCTCGGAAATGCCGACTGCCGCACGGTGTCTGGTTCCCAGATCCTTGCTTAAGGAGCGCTGATCGGACAGGGGAAGGTAGCAGGTTGCTGCTGCCACACGGTCTCCGCGCACGATAACGGCGCCGTCGTGAAGCGGCGTATTGTGTTCAAAAATATTGATCAAAAGCTGACTGGTCAGTACGGCATCCACCTTAATGCCTGTCCGCTCATACTCTTCTAGGGGGGAATCCTTCTCGATTACGATCAGGGCGCCGGTTCTGGCTCTGCCCATTTCGTAGCTTGCAGTGATGATCTCATTTAAGGTTTCATCGGAGAATCTGCCTTCGATCTTTTTATCATCCAGTTTTAAAAGTGTGGAAATAAAATTCGCCTGACCAAGCTCTTCAACCAGACGTCTGATTTCAGGCTGCAGAGCAACGATGACCGCCAGAGCGATTAAAGTTACCAGACTCTTTGCCAGCCAGATGATGGTGGTCATATTAAGAAGAACGGCTATCGCCATGAAAATAAGCACAATGGCCATACCTTTTACAATGGACCAGGCCCTTGTGTTTTTAATCCAAACCATTGCCTTGTAGATGATGAATGCCAGGATCAGGATCTCAATGATATCAAACGGGTTGATATTCGGCCAATGGAATGTGGAGAAATATTGACTTATCGTTGTCCCTATTCTCTCGATCAACTTCTGTTGCGAACCTCCTTATGGGCTGCATTTTCTCTAACTGTATTGCGAACGCTTCCGTTCTCGGAAACTCTGACTTTCTTAACCTTCTTGTCGGATGCGGCCAATGTTACCTTGGGAACCGCTTTGACATAGTAGTAATATTCATCGTCCTCGAATTGGACTTTCTCCGTCCTTGCATAATCCAGGTTAAAGGCGAAGAACTTAATCACCACGGCAACGCCGAAACCGATGATGGTTCCGATGATGGTTCCGAGAACCGGAACCTGTGTGGACAGTGCCAGGTCTCCGACGAACAGGATTAAGATATTTAACAGTGCGCCGACGATCATGGCGATGGTCCATGCGTGGTCGATATTCATACGACGGATAAAGTATACGGCCAAAACCGTGGCAGCGAAGGCGATGATTGCAACCAGCATACCCTTGTTGCCGACAATACCGTCGATAATGGACTTAAATTTGGTGGCCATTTCGGAAATCTCGATTCCGTTGGATTTCGAAAGGCCGACAACAAAATGTAAGGTGTAATATACGATAACTCCGCAAACGGTGCTGATCGCGGACATCGGTGTACCAAGAAGTCCGATCGCCAATGCTACGGAGCAGGGGATCTTCATGGAAAATGCAAGCGGGAGCAAAACCACCACGAGCGTATCCTTGGGGCTGAAACGGAAATACAGAAGGAACAGCACGATAAAGATGATTCCCACTACGGCAACCGCTTCAAGTGACAGCGCGTATACATGCAGAAGGCAAAGTACCGCAGCTGCGATCACGATAAAATTCATGGGAAGGAAAGAACATAAAAGCGCCAAAATCAGGGCGATGGGGAATTTCGCAAATTTCTCCATGAAGCCGAGCTTCCCATTGATGGTAAGAAATGTGACCAGAGCAAGGATGAATTTCAAAACCGGTAAAATGAAGTTTTCGTATTTTCCGTAGAAACTCTTAATCGACTCTCTGATCTCCAGAAGTTTCGTCATGATTACTTTCTTTCCTTTCTCTCTCTTTGATAGAGGATCTGCAGACGCCTTAAGTTATTGAAATATACTTTCAGGCGTGTGCGGGCTTTCCTGTAACGGACCGCGAAAAAGATATAGGAAATCAGAGAATATCCGATCACAAATATCGCGAAATACAGCACAATCTTTTGTATCACTCCGGCCGCATCCGACTGGTAAATACTGTCGATGAAGGCCTCCGAATCGTATAAAACGTAAAGTGCAAAACACAGCGCAAAGGAAAGAGCGGACGCGATCACGCTTCCGATCAGACGTAAGGAAATATAGTCGCTACGGAAATACGTACCGATTGCCTTGTTTTCCTCTCCTTCTTTTTTCTCGTGCATGGCCAGACGGCTCATTAAAATCACACGCTGTTCGCTGATCATTACAAATAACCTCTCCCCGTTGCCAGGGTAAGAAAATAAATATGCTCTACGCCCACACTTCTAAGAACCGCTGCAGCCGCACCGATCGTACTTCCTGTGGTGTAGATATCATCCACTATTATTACAGTTCTTAATTTTACATCATTTTTGGCAATATGAAAAGCCTTTTTCATATTATTTTGACGCTGTCCGCGCCCGAGTTTCTTTTGATTGGATGTCCGATTCGGACGGATTAAGAAGTTTTCCAGAAGTGGAACTTTGGTATAATCGGAGATTTCTTTGGCAAGAATTGCCGCCTGATTGTAACCCCTTGTTCGAAGCCTGTCTTTGTGAAGGGGGATCGGAATGATCGCATCCGCATTTGTCTGCCGGATAAAGGATGCGTACGCCTCGGCCATTTTACGCCCGTAGTATCTTCCGTATTCCGGCCGCCCGAGGGTTTTATAAGCAAAAACGGAATCGTGCACGGATGCATACTCGTAAAGCGAATACCCCCTGTCAAAGGTCCGCGGAATGCGTCTGCAGTCAAAGCAAAAACTGCTGCCCGCTTCTTTGACATGTTTCCCGCACTTTTCGCAAAAGGGCGGTTTGACTTTCCTCGGGATCTTGGCGCAGGCCTTACAGATCCTCTCTCCCGGAAGCAGGGCTCTGTCACAGATCGGACAGTGATTGGGAAAGAAAAACTCTAAAATTTTCTCAGCCTCCATCCGCAAACACCTCCTTAAGGCGCTCCCCAAAGCCGGTCAGGCGCCTCTGCTCACCATCGGTATGTACCATTTTCTCAAGCGTATCCAAAAGTCCCAGCACCATGACGCACTTCGTGCCCCTGGTCACCGCCGTATACAAAAGATTCCGGTTAAAAAGCATCCTCGGGCCGTCCAGAAGCGGCAAAATCACCGCCGGATATTCACTTCCCTGCGATTTATGGATCGTCACCGCATAGGCCAGTTCCAGTTCATCGAGCATGTCCTTTTCGTACTCCACTTCCCTGTCGTCGTCAAAACGCACGACAAGGCTTTTGTCAAAGAGACTTACGGATGTAATAATTCCCGTATCGCCGTTAAAGATACCCTCGCCGTCCGCGATGCTGATCTCGTTGATCCCGCAGATATTCCACTTGGCATCGTAATTATTCTTAATCTGCATGACCTTATCCCCCAACCGGAAGGTCACGTCTCCCCTCTTCATTTCGTTTTTCCCGGGAGCCGGCGGATTTAACTCTTGCTGCAAAAGAGCATTTAGCGCCTGTACCCCCAGGTTTCCCGCTTTCATCGGTGTCAGCACCTGAATCTGGCGGGTGGGAATTTTAAATTTGGCGGGAATGCGCTCCTTCATAAGAAGCACTAAATCACGGCAGACCGTCTCGGCACGCTCGCGCGGTACGAAGAAAAAGTCCTCGCCGTCCGTCTGCCATTCGGGCGAAATGCCCCTCCTAATCAGGTCCGCATTGGCCACGATGTCTCCGCCCTGTGCCTGGCGATAGATCTTCTCCAAGGTTACATGCGTAAAAAGCCCCGTGCGGAGCAGATCTTTTAATACATTTCCGGGTCCCACGCTCGGAAGCTGTGCTGCATCGCCGGATAAGATCAGCCTGCAACCTTCGGGTACGGCGGCAAGCAATGCTTTAAACAAAAAGACATCCACCATCGAAACTTCGTCCACGATAATGACATCCGCCTCGAGCGGGTTATTCTCGCATCGTCCGAAAACAGCAACCTCCTCATCCTCGCCGTCGGAGCCGCTGACTTCGAGCAGGCGGTGAATGGTCTTGGCCTCGTATCCGGTCGCTTCTTCCATACGCTTGGCGGCTCTTCCGGTCGGCGCACATAAGAAAACCTCTTTGCCCTGCTCGTCAAAATAGCGGATCATGGCTTTGATCGTTGTGGTTTTGCCGGTTCCGGGGCCGCCGGTTAAGATAAACACGCCCGTTTCGGTCGCTGCGACCACGGCGTCCTTTTGAACCTCATCCATCGAAAGATTCTCCTTCTCGCAGAGATCCTCCACCTTTTTCGATACTTTGCTTCTGCTTCGTACATCGGTATGCTCGAAAATCTCCTGCAGACCTTTTAACTTGGATGCGGCATATAACTCCGCGCGGTAGGTTGCGGCAAGGAAAACCATATCCGAGCGGATGACGATTTTTTGCTCCATAATAAGCGGAATGAAGCAGTTCTCCACTTCTTCCTCCGAAAGATTCATAAGCTCGGCACAGGTTGTGCGAAGCTCCGATTTGTCCATACAGGTATTTCCGTTTAATTCATTCTGCCCGAGGCAGTAAATGATTCCGCCGCGGATTCTGCCGGGTGCGTTTTTGGCAATGCCTGCCTTGTCTGCGATCTCATCCGCGGTTTTAAAGCCAATCCCACGGATGTCTTCGGCCAGTTTATAGGGATTTTCCCTGAAAATTCGGTACAGATCGGTTTTGTAGCGTTTGTAGATCTTGGCGGCCATGGAGTTGGAGATTCCAAACTGCGCCAAATAGATCATGGCTTCCCTTAAGTCCCTCTTCTCGGCAACCTGCACTCCGATATTACGGGCCATGCGCTCGGAAATACCGGAAATCTGAGCAAGCATCTCGGGCTCTTCGTCCAGGATGCGGAAGGTATCATCTTTAAACTTATGGAAAATGCGTAATGCAAGAACGGGGCCGATTCCTTTGATGGCTCCGGAAGATAAGTATTTCAGGGCGCTTCTGGATTCATCCGGAGGGAGAATCCGAAACGAGGACATTTTAATCTGGGGGCCGTAGGTCGGATGAACGACCTTGATTCCGTCCACTTCCAGATAATCGCCTTCATCCAGACCGTATACGGATCCGACGCACTTTAATTCACCTTCCTCAAGCTCTTCGCTGACGAAGGTGAAAATGCCGAAACTCGAGTCCGGATTGCGATAAGAAAAGCTATCCACATAGCCTTTGATCTTCATAATAACAGGATATTCCGATTACGGCTCGGAAATATTTTCCGCCAGGAATTCCACGTACTTTCCGGTTCCGATGGCCACACAGGTCATGGGTTCCTCGGCGGTCATCGTATTGATGCCGGTACGGGATTCAATGAGTTCTTCAAGTCCGCGTAACATACTTCCGCCACCGGTAAGGACAATGCCTCGGTCTGCGATATCCGCAGCAAGTTCGGGAGGCGTATGCTCCAAAACACCATGGATGGCTTCAACGATCTTGGATGTCGTCTCGCGAAGTGCGGTCTCGATCTCCTCGGAAGAAACCTTGACGGAATTGGGAAGACCGGTTAAAACATTCAATCCGCGGACATCCATATAGTTGGTCTCGGGCAGACGGTATGCCGCACCGATCTTGATCTTAATGTCTTCTGCCGTACGCTCACCGATCATTAAGTTATGGTTTTTCTTCATGTAACGAACGATTGCTTCGTCGAAATCATCGCCTGCGATGGGAAGGGAATCGCTGACTACGGTTCCGCCCAGGGAGATTACTGCGATATCCGTGGTACCGCCGCCGATATCCACTATCATGTTTCCGCAGGGCTTTGCGATGTCGATACCTGCTCCGATGGCTGCTGCGATGGGCTCCTCGATGATGGAAACCTCTCTTGCGCCAGCCTGATAGGTAGCATCCTCAACTGCCTTACGCTCAACTTCCGTTACACGGGAAGGAACGCAGACCGAAATACGGGGCTTACGGAAGGTTTTCTTGCCGATCGCCTTCTGGATGAAGTACTTCATCATTTTCTCGGTTACGGTATAGTTGGAAATAACGCCCTTACGAAGCGGTCTTACGGCTACAATATTGCCGGGTGTACGGCCGAGCATCAGTCTTGCATCTTCGCCGATGGCTTTGATTTTCTTGGTATCTACGTCGTAGGCAACAACGGAGGGCTCTTTTAAAACAACCCCTTTGCCTCTGATATATACAAGGACACTTGCGGTGCCCAAATCGATTCCGATATCTGTATATTGCATTGTATTCCTCTTTCTGACTTCTATTTCCGAATCTGCCCTTCCGGGCGGATATAAAATACTGACCCCTAAAACGGTAACTAACATTTTAACCGCTGAAGGGAAATAATACAAGGGAAAAAATAACTAAATTTATATTAAAATCAATCCGGCAGAATACGGTCCAGAAGGCGGGCATTTTTAATCGAAAATTCAGGCGTAATCAGGGGTTTTTCCCCGTCTAAAATACACCGGCCGAGCTGTTCTACCTCAAGCCGGTAGTTCGAAGGGGCGTTTCCTTTGCGCACGATTTCGCCTTCTTTGGTAATGATCCGGTAGGAAAAATCACCGGCCTGATTATACTCGACCTCCGAACGGATATCTGCCTTGCTTCCGTGGATAAAAAGGCGGTCAAATCTTGCGTTGGAGCCTGCTTTAAATAAAAATCCCGCATTAAAGGATGCTCTTACCCCGTTTGCAAAGCGCATGATGCAGGCGCTGTGGATATCCACATCTTCTCCGCCCATCTCATAAACAGCCTTGGCAAAAGTCACATCGGAATCCACCAAGGATAAGATCATCGAGGAGCTGTATACTCCAAGATCGTAGATGGCTCCGCCGCCGTATGCTCTGTGAAGACGGAAATCCTCCGTAAACTCCTGTCCGATGAAGGCGGATTCGATATATTCGATTTCCCCTAAGATACCGCTTTGAATATCTTCTTTCAGGCTTGCCACATAGGGACTGTGCAGATATGCATATGCTTCCATCAGATAAACGCCGTTTTCCTTCGCAACCCGAAACATCTCTTCGGCTTCGGATGCGTTGATGGCAAGCGGTTTCTCGCAAAGGACATGTTTGCCTGCCTTCAGTGCTTTCGTAACCCACGGCAGATGCAGATGATTCGGAAGCGGAACGTAAAGTGCCTGCACTTCACCGTCTTCGATCAGTTCGTCATAACTTCCGTAGGCTTTCTCAAAGCCGTACTGTTCTTTGAATAATTCAGCCTTTTCAAGACTTCTGCCCGCAATTGCATACAATTCGCAGTTGTTCGCTTCCTGCATTCCCGGAATCGTGCACCACTTCGCAATATTGGCTGTACCGAGTACGCCCCATTTTACCGTTTTACCCATCGGTAATCCCCCGTTAGTTTCTCTTTAAAATAGCCTCCGCCAGTCTTTGACCGTACATTTCGGCGCCCGCAAGATTCGGATGCAGGTCATCGACATAGTACTTTGAATCGTGTTCCACAAGATCGAATCCGTCAATCAAGCGGATGTTCGGATAGCCTTTGATGATCTCCTTAATGCCTTCGCAGTAGGATAAGAAGTCCTCTCTCTGAGCGTTATCGTAGTAATCTCCGCGCCAGATCGGTGAGATCGCCGTGATCGGAATTTCGCTTCCGTACACTTCTTTGATCCTTTCGTAAAACTCCCGCACCGGACGCAGATCTTTGGTCATATACTGGTTGGTACCGAGAGCTATCATAATCTCATCGGGCCGGTATCCTTCCATCGGAAGAATCGATCCCTTATCGTAGATATATCCGCCGATGCCCTGGTTGATGATATCGAAATCAAGGATCCTGTTCGCCACACTGACATAGGTATATGCCGAGCGAAGCGGACCGAACCCCTGTGTAATGGAATCACCGAGCCAGAGAACCTTTTTTCTTGTCTTTAAGGGAATCAGTTCCTCATCGGAAGAAAGATTCCGGATTAAAACCGTCGCATCCACGGGCAGATAGATCATAATTCTCCTCTTACTGTCCGCTTCCGGTAAGCGAAACCGCAATGTCCCTTCCGCCGGCAGATCCTCTATGCGGTATACTTGTACTTCCTTTCCGTCTGCCCAGAGTTCAAAGGAATCAAACGACCCCTGCCAGATGATTTTATAATCCAGGGAAAGAACGCGTGCTCTCGTTACCGCCTCGATGGTTTTGGCAGTTGAGGCGAAGCTTCGCTCATACCAGTATGGCTCCACCTTCTTAAAATACTCCATCTGCGCTTCGGTATACTGGAATGCCTGCAGCCATCCGTCCTTTTCCAGGAACGAATAAGCACCTTTATAGAATTTCTTTAATTCTTCATTCGAAAAAAACATGTTTTGCCCTCTTTGGAACCATTATACCATAACGTTTTGTTTGCGTATCCTGCAGAGTTTCCAATAGTTTATGATTACGCGCAATGTTTCATCCATAACTACCATCACAAAGATCTCAACGATTCCCCAATGGAAGACCAAAACCATGACGGAACTAGCCGCTACCACAAAGACCGTACCGAAGAGCTGTGTTAACAGCATCCAGGTCGGCTCGCCGTAGCCCTTGATACCGGACCCGATAATAATGTTTCCGCTCTTGGGAAAGAGGTCGATTCCGACGATCAAAAGGTATAAAGGAGCCAGTGTAAGCACGGACATGTCATCGGTAAAGAAATCCAGGATCGGCACAGGGAAGAGCACAAAGAGCAAAAGGTTAAATGCCGCTATCGCTCCGCAGAGGATCAGGGAGCTTAGGGTAACATCCCAGACTCCGCGTATATTGTCCCTACCCTTTTCGTATCCGGAGAGCGTCAGCGTTGCATTACCGATGGCACAAACGATCGCCACGGCGATCAATTCCACACCGAATACGATGGAATGAATGCCGGCCGCCTCCTTGGAAATCTCATTCATCATAATGATCAGATAAAGGTTTCCGAGATTCCAGGCAAATTCCTCCATGGCAGCGGGGCCGCCGAATTTCAGTGTCCTAAGATACGACATAAACTCCGATTTGATGATCTGTCCGAAGGAAGGCTTTAATTCAAGCTCCTTTGATGCCAAAACATAAACCGTTATAACCACCGTACCCAGAAGTTCCGCAATCACCGTTGCAAGCGCCGCACCTTTTACGCCCATGGCGGGCAGTCCGAAATGTCCGAAGATCAAAACATAATCAAGTGCCACATTGGCCAGGGATCTGATCAGACCGTACCAGACCATAATCTTCGTCTTCTGGCTTACCTGCAGCATGCAGCTTAATGAAGCTCCGAAGCCGGTTAAGATAAAAATCGGCGAGTAAAATTTCGCATAATCAACCGCCATTCCCATGATGCTCTCATCCACACGCGTAATCCGGAATGCAAACTGCGGACAAAGCAGCCAGAATAAAAACATCAGAATCGCAATGACATTATTGTACTTAAAAAGCGATGCCAGGATTTTCTTCGCCTTATCGATTTCTTTGGCTCCGTACGCCTGGCTTACCATGATTGTGGCACCGGTCGTAAACGAAAAAATAACATTCATCGTCGTCCACATCGGTGTTCCCGCATTTCCGACCGCACTCACGCTGTCCAACGAAAGCTTCCCGATGAAAGCACGGTCAATTACCATCTGCAACTCCGAGATTAAGCTTGAGAGCATGATCGGAATCGCGATGGCCAGAATTCTTTTAATATAATATTTTTTATCTTTTATTTTTTCTCTCATTTTCTACCTTTAAATTACCTTTTAACCACTCGAGCAGGGAGAGGTGCACACTTGACAGCCGTATCGCGCAAAAAAAGCGCGTCCCGAAATCGGGACGCGCCGCATAAGCGTCAGTAAAGGACTAATACAAAGCCCCTTCCGATATCAGGATAAACAGTATGATACTTAAACCGGCACCGATTACGATACCCGCAACTGCCAAACCGTGTCCGCGGAATTTCTTACGAAGAAGGATTAAATCCAGTATTCCCAGTATTACGGCAAGCGGAGATGTAAATACAAAGAAGGACAGAATAAATCCGACGATTGCCATCGGAGAGAACGGCTTCGCCTTTGCTTCTTTAGCGCTCTTCATTGCAAAACCGGCAACGGGTGCGGAAGCATTATCCATTACAAAGTTTGCCGGCATCGGAGCACCTGCCTGCATCGGCTGTGCAAATCCGGGAGTCATGGGTACACCTGCGGAGGGAACGCCGTTAAATCCGGCCTGTGCAAACTGCGGAGTGCCGTTTCCGTACGGATTCTCCACATTGATTCTTCCTCTTCCGTCAAAAGCACAGAATACATTTACGTTCTGTCCGGGGAAGATCAGTACATTTCTGGAATAATTCTTTTTACCGATTTTGAGAATCAGTGTCTGAGAGCCTGCAGGCAACGTAAACTGCGTTGCTTCTCCGTTGCTTAATACTCTCTTTTCGCCTGTGGATACAACTCGGATTACCAGGGCAACTCCATTGTTCACGGTATTAAAATACACTGTTAAATTCGGTTCCATCTTATACTCCTTTATTTCCCCTTTTCGGCACACTTGCCTTTGCTATTGTAATACCCTATTTTTTCTTCGTCAAGGAACTTCTTTGCTTATCACGCTCGATCATTTTCTTAATGTAATATCCCGTATAGGATTCTTTCTTCTTGGCCACCTCTTCGGGTGTTCCGCACGCGATGACGGTTCCGCCCTTGTCTCCGCCTTCCGGGCCCATATCGATAATATAATCCGCGGTCTTAATAACATCAAGGTTATGTTCAATCACCACGACCGTATTGCCGCCTTCGGTTAAGCGCTGCAGAATCTCCACCAGTTTATGCACATCGGCAAAATGAAGACCTGTCGTCGGCTCGTCAAGGATATAAATCGTCTTTCCCGTACTGCGTCTGGATAACTCCGTTGCAAGCTTGATCCTTTGCGCCTCGCCTCCGGAAAGTGTTGTGGACGGCTGGCCGAGTTTGATGTAAGAAAGTCCGACATCATAAAGGGTCTGGATCTTATTCCGGATGGACGGTACGTTTTCAAAGAAAGGCAGTGCCTCTTCCACCGTCATGTTTAAGACATCCGAAATCGTTTTTCCTTTGTAGTGTACATCCAGGGTTTCCCTGTTGTAGCGCTTTCCGCCGCAGACCTCGCATGGAACATACACATCCGGCAGGAAGTGCATTTCGATCTTGATGATACCGTCGCCCTGGCACGCTTCGCAGCGGCCGCCCTTTACATTGAAACTGAAGCGTCCCTTCATAAAGCCCTTTGCCTTGGCATCGGAGGTATTCGCGAACAGATCGCGGATCATGTCAAATACGCCCGTATAGGTTGCCGGGTTGGATCTGGGTGTCCTTCCGATGGGTGACTGGTCGATATTGATGACCTTATCGAGTTTCTCGACACCTCTGATGCTTTTATGCTTTCCGGGAATGGTTACGGCCCGGTTTAACTTCTTGGCAAGTGTTTTATATAAAATCTCGTTGATCAGAGAGCTTTTTCCGGAGCCGGATACACCGGTTACGCAGGTAAAAATGCCAAGCGGCACTTTAACATCGATATTCTTTAGGTTATTCTCGCATGCACCCTTGATCTCCAGGAAATCAACCGGCTTTCTACGGACTGCCGGGATCGGAATAAACTGCTTTCCGCTTAAATACTGTCCCGTCACGGACTCTGGCACCTTCATGATATCCTCCGCCGTACCGAGAGCCGTCACCATACCGCCTTCGGAACCGGCGCCGGGGCCGATGTCCACGATATAATCCGCCGCATACATCGTATCCTCGTCGTGCTCAACCACGATCAGGGTATTTCCGAGGTCCCTTAAATTCTTCAGCGCATTTAACAGTTTATCATTATCACGCTGGTGAAGACCGATACTGGGCTCATCCAGAATATAGCATACGCCCACAAGGCCGGAACCGATCTGGGTTGCCAGCCGGATTCTCTGCGCCTCCCCGCCGGAGAGGGAACCCGTCGCACGCGCCAGGGTTAAATATTCAAGACCCACTTCCTTTAAGAATCCGACTCTTGCGATAATCTCTTTTAAAACTCTTTCGCCGATCAGTTTCTCGCGCTCGGAGAGTTTCAGACCAAGAAGATAGTCCTGCAGATCGCCTACGGAAAGGGTTGTGATCTCGTAGATATTCTTTCCGTTGATCGTAACGGCAAGCGAGGTTTCTTTCAGACGCTGTCCGCCGCAGGCCGTACAGGGCATGATGTTCATGTATTTCTCATACTCCTGCTTCATGGTCTCGGAGAAGGTCTCGCGATACCGTCTTTCCTCGTTCTGGATCAGTCCTTCGAATACCGTCGGATAAACGCCTCTTCCGCGCTGTCCGACATAATGTACGTCCACGCTTTCCGTGGTTCCGTAGATTAAAATCTCTCTGATCTTCTTCGGCAGCTTCTCAAACGGCTCATCCAAAGAAAACTTAAAATGCTTCGCCATGGCCTCCAAAAGTGCATGGGTAAAACTTCCCTTGTCCTTACTGGATGCCCAGCCGGGCGCCTGAATGGCTCCCTCGCTTAGGGAAAGGGACTCGTCCGGGATCATCAGTTCCGGAGAAAACTCCATGCTGTAGCCGATACCGGCGCAGACCGGGCAGGCTCCGAAGGGATTGTTGAAAGAAAAGCTTCTTGGCTCAATCTCATCGATGGATACCCCGCAGTCCGGGCAGGAGAAACTTCTCGAAAAATGCAGTTCCTCTTTGCCGATGACATCAACGGTCATCAAACCTTCCGCAATGTCCAGCACGTTTTCGATGGATGCGGAAAGACGCATTAAAATCTCCGGCTTGACCACAAGTCGGTCCACTACAATGTCAATGTTATGCTTGATATTTTTATCCAGCTTAATCTCTTCGGTCAGTTCGTACATGTTCCCGTCAATTCTTGCACGGACATATCCGTTCTTTCCGGCGCGCTCCAAAACCTTGGCATGTTCACCCTTCTTTCCGCGCACAACGGGAGCAAGCAGCTGAATCTTGGTTCCCTGCTCAAGCTGCATGATTTGGTCCGCCATCTCATCCACCGACTGTCTGCGGATCTCTTTGCCGCATTTCGGGCAGTGCGGTACACCGATACGGGCATATAAAAGACGGAAATAATCATAAATCTCCGTCACGGTTCCCACCGTGGAACGGGGGTTACGGTTCGTCGACTTCTGATCGATACTGATTGCCGGAGAGAGGCCGTCGATGCGTTCCACATCCGGCTTCTCCATCTGTCCTAAGAACTGTCTTGCGTAGGAAGATAAGGACTCCATGTATCTTCTCTGGCCCTCTGCGTAGATTGTATCAAACGCAAGGGAGGATTTGCCCGAACCGGACAGACCGGTAAAGACAACCAGACGGTTACGCGGGATATTGACATCCAGGTCTTTCAGATTGTTTTCTTTCGCGCCGCGGATACGGATCAGTTCCCCTTTGGGAAGCATCTTTACCTCTTCCGGGTGCATTGCGAGTGGATTGGTTTCTACTGTTTTCTTCTTTGCCATGGTTTTACTTTAAATACTTTCTGACTTCTATCATTTTGTCCCTGAGTTCCGCAGCGGATTCGAAATCAAGCTGTGCCGCAGCTTTCTTCATCGCCTTCTCGAGATTCTTCATCATCTTCTCAAGTTCACCCCTGCTCATGGATTCGGGATCTTTCTCAAACTTCTTCTCGTCCGATGCCACTTTCTTGGAAATACTGATTAAATCGCGGACGGATTTCTGAATTGTAGTCGGCGTAATTCCGTTCTCTTCGTTGTACTTCATCTGGATGGCGCGTCTTCGGTTGGTCTCATCGATGGCCGCCTTCATGGAATCCGTCATCGTATCGGCATACATAATGACACGGCCTTCCGCATTTCTTGCCGCACGTCCGATGGTCTGAATCAGCGAAGTCTCGCTTCGAAGGAATCCTTCCTTGTCCGCATCGAGGATTGCAACCAGCGTGATCTCCGGAATATCCAGACCTTCACGCAATAAATTGATTCCGACGAGCACATCGAATTTATCCAGTCGAAGGTCACGGATAATCTCGGCGCGCTCTAAGGTATCGATATCGGAATGCAGGTATTTGACACGGATATCGACATTCTCAAGATAAGAGGTTAAATCTTCCGCCATACGCTTGGTTAAGGTCGTGATCAAAACCTTGTTCTTATTCTGCACTTCTTTGCGGATCTCACCGACAAGATCGTCGATCTGTCCTTCCACCGGACGAACCGAAACTTCGGGGTCCAAAAGGCCGGTCGGTCGGATCACCTGTTCCGCACGAAGGATCTCATGCTCCTTCTCATAGACGGACGGTGTTGCGGAAACGCACAGAAGCTGATCGATATGATCTTCAAACTCCGTAAACGAAAGCGGTCTGTTATCCAGAGCCGACGGTAAGCGGAAGCCGTATTCCACAAGCGTCGTCTTTCTGGCGCGGTCCCCGTGATACATTCCGCCGATCTGCGGAATCGTCATATGGGACTCGTCGATGATCATTAAGAAATCGTCCTTAAAGAAATCCAGAAGACATCCGGGCGGTTCGCCGGGCTTCTTTCCGCTTAAAATCCTCGAATAATTCTCGATACCGGAGCAAAAACCGGTTTCACGAAGCATCTCTACATCAAAGCCGGTCCGGTCCGCAATACGCTGCGCTTCGAGAAGCTTATCTTCGGATTTGAAAAACGCAACCCGCTCTTTTAACTCCGCTTCGATCTCATCACAGGCTTTGGCCATTTTATCCGATGCAATGACATAGTGGGATGCGGGGAAAATTGCCACATGCGAAAGAACCGCATTCACTTTGCCGGTCACCTGGTCGAGTTCGGAGATCCGGTCGATCTCATCACCGAAAAACTCCACGCGGTAGATGACTTTGTTATTCTCGGCAGGTGCGATCTCGAGCGTATCGCCGTGTACGCGGAAGGTACCGCGGTTTAGATCCATATCGTTTCTGTCATACTGCATGGCCACAAGCCCGCGGATGACATCGTCTCTGTCCTTATTCATGCCCGGGCGGAGGGATAATACCATGCCCATGTAATCGTCCGGAGAACCCAGACCGTAGATACAGGATACACTCGATACGATAATGACATCTCTTCTCTCGGTCAGTGATGCGGTCGCGGAAAGTCTTAATTTATCGATCTCGTCATTGACGGAGGAATCCTTCGCAATATAGGTATCCGAAGACGGAACATATGCTTCCGGCTGGTAATAATCGTAGTACGATACGAAATATTCCACCGCATTTTCCGGGAAAAACTCCTTGAATTCGGAGTAAAGCTGCGCCGCCAGAGTCTTATTATGCGCAATGATCAGCGTAGGCTTATTCAACTGCGCAATGACATTTGCCATCGTAAAAGTCTTACCGGAGCCGGTGACTCCAAGCAGCGTCTCCACCTGATTTCCCGCTTTGAATCCGTCCACAAGCGCTTTGATCGCCTGCGGCTGATCGCCCGTCGGTTTATAATCGCTATGCAGTTTGAATATCTGCTTCTCTTCTGCCATTTTATATCCTCAAACAAAAACGGTATACCATAACAGTATACCATTTCCGTTGACCATTGTCTATGATTTTTTGAACATGTGTTCGATTATTTCTCGCTTGTTATCTCGGAAGAATCTTCGCTGCTTTCCTCAGAAGCCTGCTCGGAACTTGCCTCTTCCCTTACAAGCGGATCCAGACCGAGTTTCTCTCTTAAAACATCTTCCGCTTTATTTAACTGGCTATCGGTTCCGTCCTTCACATATGCGTCCGCATCAAATTCAATGTCCACATCCGGCTCGATACCGATCTCATGGAAGCATTCTCCCTTGGGAGAGTAGAAACGTCCGGCCGTCAGTTTGATCGCAGATCCGTCGGTAAAGGTTTTCACAACCTGGTATACGCCCTTGCCGTAGGTCGTCTTTCCAACCACCGTAGCAACACCGAAATCCCTCAGCGCCGCCGTGAAAATCTCCGAAGCGGATGCAGTTCCTTTGTCGGTTAAGACCACCATCGGAACATCCCATGCCTTCGTACCGTCGGAGTAAAACTCTTCCTTGTTTCCGTATTTATCCTGGGTATATACGATCAGTCCCTGGGGCAGGATTTCCTGACAGATGGCTACGGCTACATCCAATCCGCCGCCGCCGTTTCCGCGGATATCAAAAATCACGCCCTTGGCTCCGTCATCCTTTGCCTCCTGTACGGCTTCCTTAAAGGACTCCACGGTCGTATCCGCAAAAGAGCTGATCGCAATGTATGCGATTCCGTCGTCCATTTTCTCATACGCAACCGTCGTCGACTTAATCTCTCCTCTTACGATGTCGAAATCCAGGGGCTTTCCGTCTCTTGCAACATATAAATGCACCGTGGTGCCCTCGTCACCGCGGACCATTCTGACGACTTCCGTAATCTCCATTCCCTGAATATCCACACCGTCCACCTCGACGATGTAATCACCGGCCTTAAGACCCGCTTCCTTTGCGGGCGATCCGTCTTCAACCTCCTCGATCTGAACATATTCCTTATCGGGATCGTAGGATAAAACAGCACCTATTCCGTAGAACTTGCCTTCCCAGCCTTCATTCTGGATCTTCAGTTCCTTGGCGGAATAATAGGTCGAATACTTATCGTGGGTTGCGTTGACGACACCTTTGTAAATGCCCTCCTCGATATCCTCTTCGGGAACGTCCTCATAATAATAGGTGTTTAAGTATTTCTTGATCAGATTGACTTTGGTTTCGTACGAAGGAGGCTCAGAGGAAACTTCTTCGGCAGCAAGCTGCTTCTTTGTCTTGGTCCAGGGAATCAGAACGAAGAAGATGCAAAGGATCGTTGTTACGGCGATTCCCGCAAACAGTCCGATCAAAAAGAGCAAAACGCCCCTTCCCTTGCCGTTTTCTTCTTTCTTCTCTTCCAACGTTTCGCTGGAGGCAATTTCAACATTGCCTTCTTCGAAATCCTTCAGTTTCTCATCGTTTAAGTCGATGCTTTCTATCTGCTTATCCTGATCGCTATCCATTTTATGTTCCTCTTTGGTTTCAAACCATATAGATAATGCGGCCGGGAAGTCTCCCGGCCGATACTGTTCATCTCTTTAAATGATCCCGGCCTACGGATGCGGAATGTAGTTCCAGGGTGATACATACTGTCCGTTTAAACGAACCGTGAAGTGAAGGTGGTTTCCGGTGGAGCTTCCGGTCGTTCCGACAAGTGCGATTCTCTGTCCTTTCGAAACATTCTGTCCGGCGCTTACCAAAAGTTTGGAAGCATGCATGTAGATCGTATACAAATCTCCGCCGTGATCGATCATAACATAATTACCCATACTGGAGTTATATGCAGCGGCAACCACCGCTCCGTCATATGCCGCAAGGATGTCGCTTCCGCCGGGTGCCGCAAGGTCAACTCCGGTGTGGAATTTCTGCACACCCAGGATCGGATGGGTACGATATCCGTATTCACTGGATACTCTGGTAAAAGAAGGAGCCGGCCAGCAGAACATGCCTCCGTCATAACTGCGGTTTACGTTAAGCTTTGCTCTTTCCGCAGCAACGGCTTTCTCCAGTTCGGAGATAACCGAGTTGCATACGGCCAGGTCGTTTTCATATGACTTAATGGCTGCTTCCTTGTTGTTAATATCGGACTGATATGCAGCAATCTCCTGCTCTTTCTGGGCGATCAGTTCTTCCACTGCCTTCTTCTCGTCTTCCGCCGCCTGTTTGGTTTCTTCCAAAACAGCCTCCTCGGCCTCTAACTTTTCCTTGCAGGCTGTGGTATAATCAACGGTTTGCTGATACTGCGCATACATTCTGCTGTCGTAATCGGCAAGCTTATTGATATTTTCCATGTTGTTTAAGAAATCGCCGAATCCGTGTGCGGTGATCAGAAGTTCCAGATAATAATCATCGCCCTGCTCGTAGAGTGCTTTGACTCTTTTTTTCATGGCGGCATACTGCTCCGCCTTGACTCTTTCGGCTTCCTCGAGTTCCTTACGGCTTTGGTCGATCTCTTTCGTCTTCTTGTCGATATCATCGTTTAACTGCGAGATCTTATCCTCGATATCAGAGACATTGTTATCGAGCTGTGTTACGAATGCGGAAAGGTCGTTACGGCTCTTTTCCAGCTGCTTTTTGATATTCTGGACATTGGTGATGTTCGCCTTGATAGCATTTTTCTCATCCTGCGCCGCCTTGATCTGAGCCTGCTTGTCCGCAATGCTCTGCTGGATCTGCGACGTGGTGTCCGCCTTGGCAATACCCGGTGTAATGTTGATTGCAAGGATTGCAGCCAGCGTTACGGCCGTTACGGTTTTCGCTATTTTTTTCCCAATCTGTTTTCTTTTCATCCTGTCCCCCGGATTAAAACATATTGTTTCCCTGATTCCAATTGCCTTATATCAAACGCGAAGGTGCTTTCTTACGGTAAAGAACGATCCGAAGAAACCGATGCCCACACCGATAATGATGGAGATCGGAGCCAGGTACATAAATACCTCGGATGCCGGTACGTAAGAAATATAATCGTTTAAGAACGAGAAATTGTTTCGTAAGAAATCAAATGCGGTATTGTAAAGCACATACAGTACAATAACCGGAATGGCCGCACCGATTAAACCGATGATCATACCTTCGAACACGAACGGCGCACGAACGAAGAAGTCGGTCGCACCGATGTACTTCATGATTGTAATCTCTTCTTTACGAACGGAAATACCGATGGTTACGGTATTGCTGATCAGGAAGATGGATACTGCAAGCAGCAAGATAATCATACCAATAGATACATATGTTACAACGCTTTTTACACCGCTTAACGTGTTGGCGGTAAGCTCGGATTTGTTGATCTTACGGATGCCTTCCACGCTCTCTAAGTACTTAACCAGATCTGCCTGCTTGGAAACATCGTTTAAGTAAATCTGCAGGTTCTCGGAATCAGCCAGCGGGTTTTCGGTAAATCCTTCCGCATTCTCACCGAGTTTCTTGGAAAATTCCGCCCATGCTTCGTCTGCGGAAATAAAATCGCAGCGATATACTTCGGGGCGCTTGGAAACCAGATCCTGAATCTGGTCGATTCTCTCCTGCTCAATGCCTTCGTTGAAGTAAACGGTAACGGATACACCTTCCTCAACGGTTTTTACGATATGGTTTACGTTAAAGACTACCGCAACGAAAATACCGAATACGAAAAGGCAGGCGGAAATCGTTGCTAAAGACGCGAGTGTAAACCACTTGTTACGGAATATGTTTTTGATTCCCTGACCAAGGGAGTAAAAGAATGTGTTAATCATCGATATATGCCCCCTTCTTCTCGTCGCTTACAATAACGCCCTGCTTAAGTGTAATTACACGCTTCTGCATTTCGTTTACGATATCTCTGTTATGGGTTACAACGACAACGGTCGTTCCGTTCTCATTAACCTTCTCGAGAAGTTTCATGATGTCGTTGGTATTTCTGTAGTCCAGGTTACCGGTCGGCTCGTCCGCAAGCAGAATGGTCGGGCGGTTTACAAGTGCACGGGCTACTGCCACACGCTGCTGCTCACCACCGGAAAGCTGCTTGGGTTTTGCTTTGTATTTGCCTGCAAGGCCGACTAAGGAAAGCATGGTCGGAACATTTTTGCGGATCTCGCGCTCCGGACGCATAATGATTCTCTGTGCGAATGCAACATTGTCATAGATGTTTCTGTCTTTTAAAAGACGGAAATCCTGGAAGACTACGCCCAGACTTCTTCTAAACTTCGGCACCTTGGAATGGCGCATGCTGCCCAAGTCATATCCGTTTACGATGACTCTTCCGGAATCTGCCGTAAGCTCTCTTAACAGAAGTTTGATCAAGGTGGACTTACCGGAACCGGAGTCACCCACGATGAAGACAAACTCTCCCTTTTTGATTTTCAAATTGACATTCATAAGCGCCGGTACACCGTTCGCATCGGAGTAGGCGATATTTACGTTCTCCAGATAGATGACGTTCTTTGCGGAATCATCACCTTTTTCTCTGCCTTTCTTTTTGGGTGCCATGCAATTCTCCTTTTTTGCTTTGAATTGATTAGTATTCTACATTCTCCATGTAGTTCATGTAGCGAACTACCATCAGGGCGATCCTGAACGTGATGGCATCTTCGAAAATACGAAGATCGAGCCCCGTTGTTTTCTGTAATTTATCCAAACGGTAAACAAGCGTGTTACGATGGATGAAAAGCTGTCTGGACGTCTCGGAAACATTCAGCGAATTCTCAAAGAATTTGTTGATGGTCGCAAGCGTTTCTTCATCGATATCATCCATGCTCTTACCGTCGAAGATTTCCTTAATGAACATCTTGCAAAGAGGAATGGGAAGCTGATAAATCAAACGTCCGATTCCGAGCTGTCCGTAAGCAATCACGGATCTGTCATCGAAGAAGATTTTTCCGACATCGAGTGCCATCTTGGCTTCCTTATAGGAGCGGCTTACGTCCTTGATCTCGTTTACGGGCGTACCGTATGCGATACGGACATGGGGCATACCTTCCTTCTTTAAGTAATTTACGATATCCCCTGCCATGCGCTCGATATCCTGCGCTTCATTCTCTTCGGTTAAATCTTTGACAACAACCACATTGTTCTCATCAACCGCGGTAACGAATTCCTTCTTGTCGTTTCCGAGGAAATCCTTTACCTGGTCTAAGCAGTTGATGTCTTTGCCGTTGTCGTTTTCCACAATTAAGCAGACTCTTCTGACATCCGTCTGGATGTGCAGTCTTTTGGCCCTGCCGTAGATATCCACCAAAAGCAGATTGTCCAAAAGCAGGTTTTTGATAAAGTTGTCCTTATCAAAACGCTCTTTGTACGCCACGACCAGACTCTGGATCTGGAAGGCCGCCATCTTGCCGACCACGTAGGTGTTCTCGCCCACGCCGGAGCAGATGACGATGTACTCGAGCTGCTGATCGTCATAAATTTTGAAATACTGATTGCTCTGGATCTCCTGGCTGTCCGCAGGAGACTTCACAAATTCCTCCACTGCCTGCGTGTAGTTGGTCTGGAACGAAGCCGTGGTGGCTACCACTTTTCCTTCCGTATCCGTAACGCATAAATCCATACGTGAGATGCGTTTCATCTCATCGATGGAATTTTGGAGAATCTGACTGGAAATCATATCTGTACCCCCTTAAGCAAAATGCCAAATACGATGCCGGCATTTTCGTCAACATAACATACCCCGTTTGCCATTGTACTACAATTTGAAGTAAAAATCCACAAGTATTTGATATTTTATTGGTAAAAATTCATAAATCTATGGCTTTTGTCCGAAAACCATAGATTTATGTTATGTTAACTCTTTATTACATTTTCCGAATGCTTTTCTCCGTAATCTCGATCTTGCCCATTTTAAGAAGGTTTCCGACAGCGCGCTTGAACTCGTTCTTGCTCATGTTCATCTCTCTGCGGATGGTTTCGGGTGAGGCTTTGTCGTTGAACGGTAAAACTCCGTCATAGCTTTCGATTGCCTTCATGACCAGATCCGAGTCGGATGCAATCTGCATATAGGCCTTCTCGCGGATCGCCAGGGTTAATTTACCGTCTTCCTTGACCTCCACCACGCGGGCCGAAATATGGCTGCCCACCGGAATATCTTTCGTAAACTCTCTTTTGGGAATCAGTGCAGAATATTTGTCATCCACCGCAACAAATGCTCCGAAATTATCGCTGATCTCATATAAGGTTCCCTCGACCTTATCCTCCATCTGGTAGGGGCTTTCCTTGACCAGATAATGGTAGATCTTCATCGTCGCGCAGAGCCTGGAACTTTTATCAATGTATAAAGCAACCAAAACTTCATCGCCCGGTTTTACGCGGAAGGTCTGTTCATGGAAGGGCAGAAAAAGATCCTTCTCCAGTCCCCACTCAAGGAACGCACCGATCTTGGTCACGCTCGCAACCCTGCATTTTCCGACCTCTCCAAGCGTCAGCTTCGGTGTATTTACCGTAGCGATCAGCCTGTCCTTGGAATCCTTATAAAGAAAGCATTTAATGCTTCCGCCAACGGCAAGGTCTGCGGGGATCTGGGATTTGGGCAGTAAAACCTTCTCCTCCGGATCACCTCCCGCTTCGGCAAGATATACGCCGAAGTCAACCTTTTTTACCACTTTCAGTTCCTGAATTTCACCAAGTCTTAACATCTGTTTTTCCGTCCTTTTCTTACTGGCCGAACGCCATCATTACCAATCTGACAAGCATTGCGCAGATCCACGCAACCACACACTGCCATACCACAACAAAGATTGCCCATTTCGTACCGAGTTCCCTTTTAATGGAGGCCACAGCCGCCACACAGGGTGTATAAAGAAGGCAGAATACCAAAAGAGGAAGCGCCGTTCCGAGCGTCAGTACGGACTCGACACCGCCCACACTTCCAAAACTCATCTCCAGAACCGATACCACGCTTTCCTTTGCCATGAATCCGCTGAAGAACGAGGTAACGATCCTCCAATCACCGATTCCGAGCGGCTTAAAAATCGGGGCAAAGAAGCCCGCGATGGTAGCCAAAATACTGGATTCCGGATTCGTTACAAGGTCGAAGTGGAAGTCGAAATTCTGTAAAAACCAGACCACGATCGTAGCCACCAGAATAACCGTAAACGCTCTTTGCAGGAAGTCCTTGGCCTTCTCCCAAAGAAGCTGCATAACGTTTTTAAGCCGCGGCATTCTGTAATTCGGAAGTTCCATTACGAACGGAACCGCCTCGCCTTTGAAGATCTTTTTGTACACGAGGGCGATCAAAAGTCCCACAACGATGCTCAGCACATAAAGGCCGATCATGACAAGTGCTTTGTACTTCGGCACAAATGCCTCGACGAAGAATAAATAGATCGGGATCTTCGCGGTACAGCTCATAAACGGTGTTAAAAGAATCGTCATTTTACGGTCGCGCTCCGAAGGAAGCGTTCTGGTCGACATGACCGCCGGTACCGTACATCCGAAACCGATCAGAAGCGGAACGATGCTTCGTCCCGAAAGGCCGAGTTTTCTGAGTGCCTTATCCATGAAAAACGCAACACGCGCGATATATCCGCTGTCTTCGAGAATCGACAAAAAGAAGAACATCGTTACGATGATCGGCAGGAAACTTACCACACTGCCGACGCCGCCGAAAATACCCTGTATGATCAGATCGTGCAAAACCACATTGACTTTCGCAGCCGTAAGTCCCTTATCGACAAGGTCTGTTAAGGCTCCGATACCCAGATCCAGCACCCACTGTAAGAAGGCTCCGACCACGTTAAAGGTTAGGAAGAACACAAGTCCCATCACAAGGATGAAGACCGGGATTGCCGTCCATTTGCCGGTTAAGATTTTATCGATCCTGCGGCTTCTTACATGCTCTTTGCTTTCCTTGGGCTTGGTTACGCATTTCTCGCAAACGCTTTGTATAAAGGAAAAACGCATATCCGCGATTGCCGCGCTTCTGTCCGTTCCGCGCTCGTGCTCGAGCTGCAAAACGATATGCTCCACCATCTCTTTTTCATTCTGGTCGAGCGCAAGTTTCTCTAAGATGACTTCGTCACCCTCTATAATTTTGGAGGCTGCAAACCGGACCGGAATGCCCGCTGCTGCCGCATGGTCTTCAATTAAGTGCACCACCGCATGGATGGCACGGTGTACGGCTCCGCCTTTATCATCCTTGCCGCAGAAATCCCTGCGCAGGGGTTTTTCCTGATATTTTGCAATATGCACGGCATGGTCCACAAGTTCGTCCACGCCTTCTCTTTTGGCTGCGGAAATCGGTACCACGGGGGTTCCGAGCATCTCCTCCATCGCATTGACATAGACACCGCCGCCGTTTCCGGTCAGCTCATCCATCATATTCAGCGCCACAACCACCGGAACGTCCATCTCAAGAAGCTGCATAGTTAAATATAAGTTTCTTTCGATGTTCGTAACATCCACGATGTTGATGATGGCTTTCGGTTTCTCATCGAGTACAAAATCCCTGGATACCAGTTCTTCACTCGAATACGGAGACATCGAATAAATACCCGGCAGGTCGGTGATCAGGGTGTCGTCATGCCCCTTGATCACACCGTCCTTTCGGTCGACGGTAACACCCGGGAAATTTCCGACATGCTGGTTGGATCCGGTTAACTGGTTAAACAGTGTCGTCTTTCCGCTGTTCTGGTTTCCGACCAGTGCAAAGGTAAGCTTCGTTCCTTCGGGCAGCGGATCACCGCTTCCCTTGGGATGGAATTTTCCTTCCTCACCGAGACCGGGATGGGCAATATGCTTTGTTTTGCGGTCCTTATTCTGCTCCTCCTCGTCGGAATCTTTCATAACTTCCACAGAAGAGACTCCGATCTTATCGGCATCCTCCAATCGGAGTGTCAGTTCGTATCCGCGAAGGCGTACCTCCATGGGATCGCCTAAGGGAGCAAATTTAACGACTTTGACTTTTGTTCCCGGAGTCATACCCATGTCAAGAAGGTGCTGTCTGGTTGCGCCCTCTCCGCCAATGGACTCTATGATGGCCGATTCGCCGATTTTTAACTCTTTTAATGTGCTCATATTCTACTCTTCGTAATACCAGACATCTCCGTTTTCATCGACACCGAAGCCTACGAAATCGGACATGTAATAATCATTGTAAATATCATTGATCTCGAATGCATAGAAGTAATCGGCGGGGTCGAGAATACCGTATTCCACCGTGAATGTACCGCTTACTTTATATTCCGTACCGCTGTATAACGTATCTTCCGCATCATCCTCATCCGAATCGGTGAATCCATAGTAAAGCGGAACAATGACATCACCGGAAGCGATCTTCTGAATGGATTTGGCGGATGCGCCGGTAGAGGAAATACCGTCCCACGCACCTTCCACCGTAATGGACTGATCGCTTAAGTTTTGCTTGATACGAAGGTTCGTCTCCTTATCGTTTAAAAGGATCGGCGAGGAGTAGATCACATAATCGTCACTGCAGTCCACAACCGTCAGGGACAGATTCTGTCCATCCGGAAGGGATAACCAGTAGCCGTCGAAATTGTCTTCGAAATGACCGCTCTCCCAGTCACCGACCACATCGATCGTCTCGCCAAGTTCGTAATAAACGCCTTCATCTTCATAATACTGATATACATATCCGTACACCGAAGATGCACGGGAGATACCTCTGGCATCCAGCGTAAAGCCGAATTTACCGTTTTTATCGATTCCGGGTTCCTTTAAGAACGTAATATAACGGCTCTCTCCTGTGGATTCGTACTGATCCGCATAATTCCAGTGATCGTTCTGCTCAATGTTTGCTTCGTAGCTTTCACTGTTCTCATCCCAGGTATAATCCGTACCGTACTCCCAGTTGCCGTCATCCGAGAACCAGTAGGAATCATCATATCCGAAATCATCATTCGAATCTTCATAATCGTAATTGTTGTAATCGTACTCGCAGTCGCCTTCGACTTCAAGCCACTCATCGGAATCCTCGTCATAATACCAGTAAGTGCCATCACTTTCATCGTAGCAGTATTCCACGCCGTCCTCGACGAAATAGTAACATCCGCTCTCTTCATCATAGTAGGTTTCGCCGTATCCTTCCTGCTCGTCCGGATTATAGTAGATCGCACTGGAGAAATCCTGGCGGTCTACAAAGGATGCATAAAACGGACTGATGCAGACATTCTCAAAAACGGTAAGTTCCTTGGAACCTTCGACCGCAAGAGGATAATAAAGGGAAAGTCCGCTGCAACCCTGATGCTGTGAACCGGTTTTATTATAGATGACCGCATCCTTTAAGGCTGCGAGTGCTTCGCTGCTGTTGGCATACGATCCGCAGGCTTCCATTAATCCGCCTAAGTCCACCATATTGGTGTAACCTTCGGAGCGGTTGTTTCCGCCGAAATTGTCGGCGCCTTCGATCTGACGGATCATTTCCGAAAGGGTGGCCGTATTTTCGCTGACCGAATACATTTCCTTTGCAAATGCGTTAAACTTCTGTAAAAAGGTATCCACTTTATCAAGATCGATTACAGAAAGCGTTGCAATCTCCTCTTCTCCCTCAGCCACGCAGGCATCGTAGAATCCGTCGCAAATCACTTTTCCCAAATCTGCTCCGTTTGCTTCGGGGTTGGATGCAAGGTAATTTCCGATCGACGTATAATCCCATCCTTTGCCGGGTTCCGATTCCTGTGAACCCACCATGTAACGGGCATAAGTTGCCAGAATATTGGCGGTCTCCACCGTACCCATAAGGCAGGCATCAAATCCTACGAACTCGAAACGGTCCGACATACCTTCATAGACACTGTAAAGTGCACAGTCCAAATCTCTTAATGTTAAAGCGTCGTCTTCAAACAATTCATCGAAGCAGACGCCGTTGATGCTTCCCGAACCGTGGTTCCAAAGCACCAGTCCCATATGCTGCGCGGGATATTCCTGCACGGCCCATTTTAAGAATGAAGCGAGTGTTTTCGAATCACCCATGCTGGCACCGGGCTGCTCGTCCAATAACGTAATTTCATTATTCTCTACCAGGTAGCGTCCGATCTGACCGGCATTTACATAGTCGTTCTGCCATGCCTGTGCGCCTCCGGTCTCTACGACAAAACGCACTTTGTCGCTTGCCGTAGCGGAACTCATCTCTTCGAAATCCAGTGTTCCGGCCGCGGAATCCGACTCAAGATCGGAACCGCACATATATACAAGGATCGTCCAGTCCCCATTATCGGATAAGGGAACCTCCTCCTTCTTCGGGCGCTCGATCTTCATTTCTCCGGTTGCCTTATCCACCGTGATACGAAGTCCTGCCGCCTCACTAAGGTTTGCTTCTCCGCCAACCTGCGCGATGGGCGTCTGTGATTCCGCTTCTTCGAAGAATCCGCATCCGCCGATGCTGCATACCAGCAGAATCAGTGTTAAAATGACTGCCGTTACTTTTCTTGCTTTCATACAATTCCCCTTTATGTGAAATAAAACTGTCCACCTGCTATTATAATATGAACCTTGGGCAAAAACAAACCCCTTGATTCCATATAATCAAGGGGTTCATCATTTGTGCAGGGCTACAAGGATTCGAACCTTGCGCCTGCGGTGTCGCGCTTCTCGTCAAGCTGCCGATTGTGCAAGCACATCGGCAGTTTTTCTCGAAGAACGCGCAAATGACGGAGTCAGAGTACTAATACGAAATGCTCTGAAATGCCTGATTTATATGGGTTTGCGCCATACTATAGATTCGATTTTTACCTATGAGATTACCTATTCTTCATCTATGAAGCAACTTAGTATTCTTTCTGCCAAACGAACAATCTCCTATAAAAAAACGGCGCGTGAAGGGAAGTGTCGAATGAATCGCTGTTTTCTGAATATGTGAGCTCAAGTTTATTATTGACAATGATCGTGTCTTTTTTTATAATAATTATAGTAATTATAGGCTTTCGAATATTTTTAGCCTATAAATGCTCAAATTAATAAAGCTAGTAAGGTAAATACAGGCTTTTACTATGCCAAAGCCTGTATTTACCCAAAGAGGTTTACCATGTTATTATCCTATCCGGATTGCCTTCAAAAATGGCAGTCAGATTATCAGATAAAAAAGCAAATATCAGAAGGTAATCTATATCAGATCGAGAGGGGAGTCTATTCTGACGTTCCCGATGTTTCTACGTTGGCTGTTATCGCCTTTAAGTACCCCAAAGGAATAATGACTATGGACAGCGCATTCTATTATCACGGTCTTACAGATGTCATTCCGGATGAATTCCATATCGCAACAGACAAACACGCTATTTATATTAACGATAAACGAGTCCATCAGTATTACGTTCTTTCCGATTTTTTAAACATCGGTGTAACGACCATGGAGCGGAGGGACGCGACTATCAGGATTTATGATAAAGAAAGAATGCTGATAGAGCTGCTTCGGTTTAAGAACAAATTTCCTTTTGATTATTACAAGGAAATTATCGGGAACTACAGGCGTCTTATCTATAATCTGGATATCGAGCGGATACAGGATTATGCGGAGAGTTTCCCGCGAAGTAAAATGATTAGTGATGCTCTCGAAATGGAGGTATTGTAGTGGCAACGATAAAAGAGATGATCCGGCAGGCTAATGCAGACGGATATGTTGATGATAATGCAGAAGCAAAGGTATGTCAGGATGTTGTGCTTAAGGCAATTTCTGAAAGTACGCTCAGCAGAAACGTTACTATCAAAGGTGGCGTTGTAATGCGCAGCATATCAAAGGATGCAAGAAGAGCCACGCAGGATATGGATATCGATTTTATCCGGTATTCTCTTGGTGATGATTCGATTCGTCAGTTTATCAAGAAACTGGATTGCCTTGAAGGTATTCACATCCGGCAAACTGGCGAAATAACGGAACTAAAGCAACAGGATTATCATGGAAAGCGTGTCTATGTCATTATTTCCGATGATACTGGCGACTCCATAGAAAGTAAGCTTGATCTTGGTGTGCATAAGAATCTTGACATAGAGCAGGAAGAATATTGCTTTGACATTGCCTGCTATGATGGCAGTGCTACCTTGCTTATTAACTCGAAAGAGCAGATGTTTACCGAGAAGCTTCGCTCACTTTTGAAATTCGGTCCGAACTCGACACGCTATAAAGATGTTTTTGATATGTTCTATCTTACAGATAAGGTTGATACAAAAAAGCTGTTACATTGTTTGAATACATTCGTCATATCTGATCCGAGAATGAAGGAAAACGATATGGATGCTGTGGTAAGAAGGGTGATAAGAACATTCTCATCGAAGAGATATATTGATAGGCTGGCGGATTCGAAAAAGAACTGGATTGGCGAAGAAATACCTGCCATCACGACAAGACTGATTGAATTCCTGAAATCATTGGATTTTTGAATTTTAAGTAAGTGAAAAGGCGTGACCGAAGCCACGCCTACACATTCTTTACTGTCTTAAGATGCCCCATCTGATCCCCACGCCATTTCAGTGGACCAGGACCTTGCGGTCAGCCCCTGTCGGTTTCCCCGATATTAATGATTTAGGAGATTAAATTGGGTTATCTAAAAACCCCTCCGTACCTTCAATTTCGACCTCTTTCTGAAGTTCTATATCATCCGAGATTTGTTTAGTTCCTTTATCAATAAAAAACGTTTCCTTGTACAATTGTCCCTTGTCATTTGTGCCAGATTCCATTTGTTCATATATTACATAATAGGCTGTGTAAACAACATTTCTCTCTGAATCCTCAATCTTGCGAAAAAGTACCTTCTTTTCAGTATCATTTCTACCATTCAAATATATGTCAAACGTTTTTCTAATGTCCTCCACCTCTTGATTTCCGATATAATAGAATCGATTTAATTTATCATCTTGGAGTTGGACTATCGTTTTATAATAAATCTTTCTCCATGCTCGCGTACTGCTTCCATATGTACACCGTACCGCATACTCAACATAGTAATCGTTTTCACCAACCACATATGAATTGACGTTTTCATATTCATAAGAATTCCAACCATATGGATCAATCGTTATCGTATCCAGTTTTTTTACACTTTCATCAACTTTCTCGTGAGAAAGAGCGCCTTTTTCAACACTATTTCCATTCAATACATAGAAAAAAATTTTTTCATCAAAAGGAAGCGCTTCAAAACCTCCTATAATCTCCGCGTTTCTTTTTAGGAGTGGATTATCAAAAAAGTCAATACATTCAAACTCGTTATCTTCAAAAAAATCCGAAGAATGATAAGACTGAAGTGCAATAAATGCCAAATCATCATTCGAAATATTTAAAACAGAATCCTCTGTATCAAAATAAAATCTTGGCAGGTTATCCCTCTCTTGAATCTCCGGTCCCGTATAATCATAGTTATTTGCTCCATAATGAATGCCTTCCGCTGTTTCTGATTTTTCGCAAGAATAATCTTCCGACGATGCGTTTCCTTTTATATTCTTCTGACATGCAAATAGAAACATACAACTCATTAAAGCACCCCATATCATAAATATGTTTCTTATTGTTTTCTCTTTATTCAAAATCTTATCCTCAAAAAAAGTTCGGTTACATGTATATGCAACCGAACCGTCATAGCGCCCTTGCCTTAGACTTCATGCTTTGCGCCCATATATTTCTATATGTTAGCCTATCTTATCCTAATGTATTTCAATACCAAAACCCTATAATATATTTTAACGAATGCCGTTTATTCTTGTCAATACAGATCCGGAGCGTGATCATAAACTTAAGAATCTCAAAATAGAAACATTCATCATGGATGCCGGATATAAAACGCCTGCAATAGCAAAAAAAGGACTTCAGAAATACTGAAGTCCAAAAATGAATATATTCATTTTGAACAGGGCTACAAGGATTCGAACCTTGAAATGACGGAGTCAGAGTCCGTTGCCTTACCGTTTGGCGATAGCCCTATATAGTGCCGTTTTCCAACAGCACTTGTTATTCTACAAAACTTTCTTGGAAAATGCAAGAACTTTTTATTATTTCAGGTCCACTCTGTCATCGCCCCAGAAAAATACAGCGATGGTACCCGGACCGGAGTGTGCGCCGATGGTTTTACCGATGTTAAAAATACGCACGCCGTCTTTGATCTTCGGAATCCTTGCTTCGATGGCTTCCTTTACCTTCTGCGCTTCCTCGGGTGCATTGAAATGTCCCAGGAAACACTTGCCCTGATAATTCTCGCCGCCCTTTGCATGTTCCACCATCTTGTCCACGGTAGCGCCGATGATCTTTTTCTTGCCGCGAACTTTCTCGTATACCTTAAGTTCACCCGCGGGATTGACATACATAAGCGGGCAGATGTTTAAAAGATTACCGAGTGCCGCGCTCGTTGCGGATACGCGTCCGCCGTTTTTTAAGTATTTCAGATCCGTTACATAGAACCAGTGCTGCAGGTGATTTCTCTCGGATAAAACGAAATTCTCGAGGTCTTCCATGGAAGCACCTTTTTTATAACGGTTGTACACTTCATCAACCAAAAGGCCGAAGCCCGGAGCCGCAGAGCGGGAATCCACCGCAATCAGCTTTCTTTCGGGATATTTCTCACGAAGTTCTTCCACTGCTGCCACGCAGGCATTGTATGCACCGGACAATCCGGAAGAAAATACCACATGGAATACGTCCTTTCCCTCTTTTAAGAAGGGCTCAAAGAATTCTTCGTATTCCGCCGTGTTGGGCTGGGAGGTCTTGGGAACCACGCCCTGGTCCATCATATCGGAAAGTTCTTTCTCCGTCATTCCCTGACCGACGATATCGGTAAGCAATTCCCCGTCATGTACCTGGAAATGGTACGGAATGTAGGGGATCCCTGTCTCTTCATAATACTCTTTGCTTAAGTCCGCAGGGGATTCGGTTGTAAGAATAAAATCGCTCATCAAACTGTCTCCTTATCAGCGTAATACTTGTGGCGGCAGTTTAAATGGCCGCACAGGACGCTTTTTAGAGTGTATCATAAAAAAGCGTCCCGCACCATTAAAAAACCATTAACTTTTCTTCTTCGTCATTCCAAGCACCGCAAAACGGTATCCGGGAATTCGGGAAATAATTTCGTATAATCCGATGCCTGCTGCCAGTCCAGCAATGAGGGAGAGCGGATAAATCACCGCCGCAGGCAAAAAGCCGGGTTTTGCAAGGAAAAGTGCCACTGCGGAAATTCCGAGATAGTGGAAAACATAAATTCCAAGACTATGCCTGCTCATCCATGCACTAAACGGTGTTTGGGTATCAAAGAATTTGGCAAATCCGCTTAGGATTGCAAGGCTTCCGAAATAGCCGTACGCACCAAACAAAGGGCTTCTATTGATCGGCGCATCCGCGTAGTTTTGTCCGAAATACAGAATGCAGAATGCCACACAAAGTCCGACGGCGAGGACTGCAAATACCGGGAAAAGTTTTTTAATCCGCTCTATTACCTCCTCATGGGAGAATACAAAATATCCCAGCAGGAAGAAAACAAAGTAGAAGCCGAAGCGGTATACGACAATCATCGGAGTATTCAGGATCAGGCCTGCGCCCCAGGCAGGGATTACAAATAAAAAGGTCATCCATGCAGGTGTTTTGGCCGATACTTTTAAAAGGCGGCCCTTGTCGATTACGCGAACAAGCAGCAAAACCATGCAGAAAATCCACAAAAGCTGCATATACCAAAGGACACCGATTCCGGAGAGTATACAGCTAATCCCAATTGCGATATAATTTCCGGGTGCGGGGAGTTTGCTCATTTCCGCTATCGCATCGGAAAGGGATGCATTGATGAACCCCTGAAGGAACTGAAATGCAACGAGCCCCAAGGTGGTGGGAATCAGTAACCGTTTCGTTCGGTCGGCGGCAAATTCTTTGCCCGTATGATGATCCAGGTAAAGTTTTGCGCTGATACCGGATACGATGAAGAAGATCGGCATAAGCCAGGGATAGACGATGTATTGGAACAGATCCCAGTACTGCACCTTGACATCGGTAATCTTTCCGGCAACGCCCGGGATTCCTTCGCCGTTATACATATAAAACACATGGTATAAAACGACAGCCAAAGTAACCACCCAACGAATATTATCCAGGTAGTGTCTTCTTTTATTTTCCATACCGTCACCCCCCCTACTTATGAAGTGCACGGTTCATCTTATCGACCTTTGCCTTGACCGACAGATAGATAATGCCCCAGATAATTGCAAATACAGCCACGAAAATAACCGTAAAGATCCAGACTTTCTCAAGCGGGATCCATCCGTTTAACAGATAAAATCCCAGATAGTCCACATACAGCACCGCTGCCTGGATCAGAGCCGCAAACGCTTTCGGAACGTTTTCCGTCTGATGAATGACCGAAATTCCCGCTGCGATAAAAGCAAGAACCGTGGTTGTGATGATTCCGAGAACCACTTCTGTCACCGTAAGGGTTTCCAGCTTACCGGCCGCATGTATGCTAAACCATACAATCGCCGTAATAAAAGGGCCTCCCCAGGCAAACATTAAACCTCTTATGCAGAATTCTTTGATAAATTTTTTCATAATCCGTACCTCCGTTTCAGTTCCGCAAAGCATCGTCTTGATATACATTCCGTGTTTCCGCTTTCAAAGACCGCATCCACGGCTCCCGAAAGCTGCACCTTGAATTTGACAATCCGCTTGCGGTTTGCGATTGCAGATTTACTGATCTTCACGAAATCCGCCGGAAGCAGTTCTTCGAGCTCATAAAGTCTCTTCCGGATCTGATAACGCCTGCCGTTCTTTACGATAGCAAAGGTTTTCTCATCTTCTACAAGGAAGTATTCGATCTTGTGAATGTCAAGCATCGTTATCTCGTCATCCGTATAACCGGGCAATTGATCCGTTACACTCTCCGTCATAACGAGTCTTTCGATCTCGTTAATCAAAGGAGTTCTCTCATGCACGTTTGCAATGACTTCTTCCCTGCACTCTTTGTCAATGTTGAGTCTGAAAATCATTTTCTGCTCTCCTCATTAAGTGAAATCTTTGTGATGATCCCATCATACAAAGTTTCATACGTCCTGTCACAAAATATCGGTATTCGGTATGAAACGGACGGTAAACGGTAAAAAAAGAGCTCCGGATCATCAAATCCGGAGCCCTTCATAAATCCTATGATTAAGCTTCTGCTTCTTTGGGCTGATCGGAAGTGCAGTGAGGGCACTTGCAAGCCTCGATATTGATTTCGGATTTGCAGAAAGGACAAATCTTGGTAGTGGGAGCTGCTGCTTCCTCTTCGTCTTTTTTCTTCTTAGCCAGCTTCTTTGCGGAATCAAAGAGCTTGTTCATTCCCTTGATCAAAAGGAACAGAACGAGTGCCAGGATAATGAAGTTGATTACCTGTGTTAAGAAGTCGCCCCAGTTTAAGGAAACGGCCAGTTTCTCTTCTGCGGTTTCAAACTTGCTGTAATCTACCCAGGGAAGTTTGATCACGCCACCGATTTCGGTTCCGCCGATGGATGCCAGTAACGGATTGATGAAGTCAGCGGTAAGTGCTGCAACGATTCCTCCGAACGCACCACCGATGATAACACCGACAGCCATGTCCATGACATTTCCTTTTAACGCAAATTCCTTAAATTCCTGAAAAAACTTTTTCATGCTTAAATACCCTCCTTTGTTTGCTTAATACCCTTTTTATCTTTAGCCGTTTGTGCGTCCAAACGGATAAATTCTTAAATCTTGCCTTCCTGATACATGGCGATCATGTATTCCACGATTTCCGGATCGAACTGGGTGCCTGCGTTGGTACGAAGCTCGAATAGGATCTTGGCCTTCGGCAGACGGTTTCTGTATACACGGTCGGAGTTCATTGCATCGAATGCATCCGCCACATTGATGATTCTTGCATACAGCGGAATCTCCTTGCCGATCAGACCCTGCGGATATCCTTTGCCGTCATAGCGTTCATGGTGGTAAAGTGCTCCGTCGCGAATACCGGGAAGGGAAGTGAAGTTTTCAAGCATCTGTCCGCCCTTTACGGTATGCTGCTTGATGATCTCTCTTTCCTCTTCGGTTAAGGGGCCCTTCTTATTAAGGATTCCGTCCGGGATGGCGATTTTACCGCAGTCATGCATCAGGCCCATATAGCCGACCATCTTGATTTCCTCATCGGAAAATCCCATGCGCTTAGCAATCTTCTGGGAATAGAAGGAAACTCTCGTGGAGTGACCCTTGGTATATTCGTCCTTTGCATCGATGAAACCGGCAAATACCTGCATGGTCTCTTCGATGATCTTCTCGTCATGTTCTTTCTGGCGTCTTAATTTTCTCGTACGGAAATTGTTGAATAACCAGGCTAAAAGCCAGATCAGCCAGATTACCAGTCCGCCTGCGGAGATCCAGAACTCCGGATATTCAAACAGATAGGTTTCGTAGTATCCGCGGATTTCGAAATCCGTAAAATCAAGGCCGTTGGGTGCGTACAGCACATAGCCGAATGTTTTGTTCTCGTCTTTCGGGATTCTTTCCAGATAATCGGCCGGAAGAAATGTGATGCTGTCTCCGTTATTGGTATAATCACCGTTCCAGCTCGAATCGATGGTTCCTTCCACCGGGCGGCCGTCTTTGCCGATGGGCATGTAAATGGTCATGGACCAGTTCACGATGCTCTTTCCGCTGTTATTGTATACCGTTCCGTCGTATTCCGCACCGATGATGGTTTTACCGTTCGTATCTTCGGAGGGCCAGGATTTGGTCTTCTCCATCGCTACAAACTCGGTTACCTTGGTATTGTTCTTCTCTTCCTTGTTCGCGGGACGGTCTTCCACGGTAATCTTTGTGGTAAATTCCTGGGTGTTATCCACACGCCAGCGGATAATGCAGGCCACCGTCAGTCCGAGGAATACCACAAACAGCGATGCAAATATGGCAATTGCTCTTTTCTCCGCTTTATCCAGTTTCAAGAATCTCACCTCTGTACAATTACTTCGTTACAGTATCCGAAGTTTCTACGCTATATATTTTATCACAACTTATTTCATTCTTCAATTCGGCAATTCGCAGTTTTAGGCGTTCTTTCGGCCGGAAATCAGAAGGATGTAATCCCCCGATTTGATCACGGTATCGCCATCCGGAATGATGTTTTCACCTTTTCTGCGGATCCGTACCACAAGCTCCCTGCGGGTAATATCGAGGTCTCTTATGCGCTTGCCGACCCAGGGATTTTCACTCTTGATTAAAATCTCCGTAAATACCACTTCATCATCTTCCGCTTCATAGAAATGCGAACCGAGGATCAGGCGGTCATTTCCTTCAATCACGGTATTGGGTTTCGGGATCATCATCAGATTCTCACGGTAGATGACCGCAACCATCACTTCGGGCGGAAGCGTAATCTCTTTCACCGCTTTGCCGACCCATGGGTGATTGAGACTTACATCACTTACCACAAAATGCACATCATGCTTTTCTTCGGAAGTAGCCAGTGTCTTCATTTTGGTAAACTGCTCCACGAAACCTGCGGAAATAATACCGGTGGGAATCGCTACCATACCGACACCGAGGAAGGAAATGATGATGGCCATGATCCGGCCCAGTGTCGTTACCGGATAAATATCACCGTATCCTACGGTCAACAGGGTGGATACGCTCCACCAGATTCCGGAGAACGCATTCGCGAACTGATCCGGCTGTGCCTCATGCTCCACACTGTACATACAAAGCGAGGATGCAATCGTAAGAATGATGATCATCGTAATGCAGGAAAAAATCTGATTTCTCTTCTCTTTTAAGACATTGATGATGACATTGAATGCATCGAACTGTGCGTTGATCTTAAAGAGTCTGAAGATTCTGACCACGCGGAACATTCTGAATGCCACAGCGCCCGCCGGGAAAATAAAGGGCAGGTAAAACGGCAGAATGGTCAGAAGATCGATCAGTCCGTAGAAAGAGAAAATAAACAGAATACGCGCCACGACGGGGTTTCTTTTCGGATACAGATAATCCGCCGTAATGATACGCAAGATAAATTCGGCCGTGAAAACAACAACCGTAATGATATCAATGACATTTAAGACACCCGCAAACGGTTTGGATGCTTCGAAGGTGGAGAAAAGAGTCGCAAACAGATTCAGAAGAATCATGACGGTAATACCGATATCAAACGCAACGGAAGGCAGATCCTCCTTGTTGCCGATCTGAATGATATCAAATATACGCTTTCTTACATTCTCTTTCTTTGCCATACGCATCTCCCCAAATCAATGTTTCTTCCAAAGTCCGGGTGCAAGTAACAGTAAAATCGGATACAGTTCCAGTCTTCCGGCAAGCATGTCAATGATGATGACAATCTTCGAACCGATGCTGAATCCCGCAAAACCGCCGCAGGGTCCTACTTCTCCGAGACCGGGACCGATATTGTTGATGGTGGCAAGAACCGCCGTGAAATTGGTTTCCATATCAAACTTATCGATGGAAAGCAAAAGTACGGATACGGCAAAAACCAGCATAAAGACTACCATGTATACGGAAACGGAACGGACCGTGTCCTTCTCGATCGCCTTTCCGTCCATCTCGACCATCTTGACGGAACGGGGATGAATGAAACCTTCGAATTCGTTTTTGATACTCTTCCACCAGATGATGAAACGGGAAATCTTCAAACCGCCGCCCGTACTGCCTGCGCAGGCTCCGGTTAACATCAAAAGGATTAAGATGGTCTTCGAAAACGACGGCCATAAGTTAAAGTCCACCGTAGCAAATCCCGTTGTCGTTACGATGGAGCATACCTGGAATGCCGCCATACGGAAAGTCTCCGACACGGAATCGTTGAACTTTAAGATATTGTATGCGATGAATACGGTACTGAGTAAGATCAGTGCCACATACCAGCGTACCTCTTCAATGGAGAACGCGGATTTGAATTTTTTCTTTAGGATAAAATAGTAAAAGTTAAAGTTGATACCGAACAATGCCATAAACACGGTGATCACCCACTGTGCAAACGGTGTATAGGACGCACAGGAGTCCGCGCGCACACCGAATCCACCGGTGCCAGCCGTACCGAATGTGATGCAGATGGCATCAAAAACAGGCATCTTGGCGATGATCAGAAGGATCATCTCGGTGATTGTGATCGTAAAATAGATCAGATACAGAATCTTCGCGCTTTCCTTAACCTTCGGAACCAGTTTGCCGACGCTCGGGCCGGGGCTTTCCGCACGCATCAGATTCATGTTGTAGCCACCTGCCATGGGCAGGATCGCAAGTAAGAAAATAAATACACCCATACCGCCGATCCAGTGGGTAAAGCTTCTCCAGATCAGTGCCGTATGGCTTAATGCTTCGACATCCGTAAGGATGCTGGCTCCGGTCGTGGTAAAACCGGAAGCGGTTTCAAATACCGCATCGATATAGTTGGGGATTTCCCCGCTGATGGTAAACGGCAGGGCGCCGATCAAAGACATGATGATCCAAGAAAGACCGACCACCGCAAATCCTTCCTTGGTGAAAAACTGCGGATTCTTCGGTTTTCTGCGGATTAAGAAAAAGCCGATCAGTGCGGACGCCGCCGCTACGATGATGAAGTAAATACCGGTCTTTTCTCCGTAAATTAAGGATGTAACACAGGGAAGCAGCATGAAACCGCCTTCGAGTGTCATTACCCAGCCTAAAATGTAAACGATAAACGCAAAGTTCATTTTCGCCCGCTCCCGCCTTAGTCTGCAAGAATATCCTTGATGTCTCCGAGTCCCGTATGGGTCGTAACAACAATAACCGTATCACCGACCTGGATGGTGGACTGACCGTTGGGAATGATGACGGCTCCGCCACGGTTGATGCATCCGATTAAGACATTTTTCTTTAACTTTACTTCCATTAACGGTTTGCCGGTAATCTCAGACTCGTCCCGGATTAAGAATTCCAGAGCTTCCACCTTGCCGTCCATCAGCTTATACAGCGTCTCGACATTGGATCCGATGGAATTCTGCATAACTCTTACATGCTGTAAAATATAATCCGATGTAATGTTCTTCGGAGCGATGATGCTTCCGGCCTGGAAGGTGGAAATCATATCGTCGAAGGAAATACGGTTGATCTTCGTAATGATCTTCTTTGCTTTGGATACGCTCTTTGCATACATGGACAGGAAAAGATTCGCCTCGTCGATACCGGTCAAGGCGATGAAGGATTCGCAGCTTTCAATGCCCTCTTCCATCAAAACATCCTTGTTGGTCGCATCGCCGTTAATGATGCATGCCTTCGGTAAAAGCTCGGACAGTTCCTCACAGCGTGCTCTGTCGGAGTCGATGATCTTCACCACGATGCCCATATTGCGAAGCTGCATACCAAGATAGTAAGCGATCATTCCGCCGCCGACGATCATGGTGTTCTTCACCTGATGCGTATCGACGCCGATCTTTTCGAAAAATTCCTTGGCATTTCTCGGTGTTGCCACGAAACTTACGCGGTCGTTCTCCCGAAGGATAAAAGGACCGTTCGGGATAAACGCTTCGTCGCCACGCTCCACGAAACAGATTAAGACATCGCATTTGTATTTCTTGGATACATCGATTAAGGTCATATTCTTTAACGGGGAATCCTCACCGATAACGAAATTCAAAATCTCGACACGGCCGTGTGCAAATGTATCGATCTTATCCGCCGAAGGGAAACGCAAGATACGCGCGATTTCGGTTGCGGATGCATACTCAGGATTGATGACCATCGAAAGTCCGAGTTCTTCTTTGATATAGTCGATCTCCTTGCTGTAAACAGGGTTTCTGACTCTGGCGATGGTGGATGTATTACCGGCTTTCTTTGCGATTAAGCAGCAGAGCAGGTTTAATTCATCCGAACCCGTAACCGCAATCAAAAGATCCGACTGCTCCACGCCCGCTTCTTTCTGCACGCTGTAGCTGGCACCGTTTCCTACCACACCCATACAGTCATAGGTATTGGTCGCCTCCGAAATTGCCTCGTTTCTGGCATCGATGACCGTAATATCATGTTTTTCCCTGGAAAGCTGCTTAATCAGCGTCATTCCTACTTTTCCGCATCCAACGATGATAATTTTCATTTCTGCTCCTAGTTTACTTTACAACGATATTGATAATTCTGCCCTTAACGTAAATCTCTTTGACAATTGTCTTGCCTTCGATGGCTCTTTGCACCGCCTCGGACTCTTTGGCCTTGGCAATGGCGGAATCGTTACCCTCATCCACACCGACCAAAACGGTATCCTTTACCTTGCCGTTTACCTGGACACCGATCTCGATTTCATCGTCTTTCACCAGTGCCTCGTCGTACTTCGGCCATGCCTCGAATGCGATGGTTCCCTCGTGACCCAGAATGCTCCAAATTTCCTCGCCGACATGCGGAGTAATGCAGGATAACATTTTTACAATGCCCTCGGCATATTCCTTCGGACAGCTGCCCTCTTTGTATGCGGCGTTCATAAAGATCATCATCTGGGAAATGGCGGTGTTGAAGCCCAAGGACTCATAGTCCTCCGTCACTTTCTTAACGGTCTTATGATATAACTTTTCAAGGTTCGCTTTCTTGTCGTCGTTTAAATTATCCGGGTTGGTAAAGAAGGTCCAGACACGTCCGATGAATCTTCTTGCACCCTCAACACCCTGTTTGCTCCAGGGCTTGGAAACCTCCAAGGGTCCCATGAACATTTCATAAAGTCTTAAGGTATCTGCGCCGTAATCTCTTACGATATCGCTCGGGTTAATTACGAATTCGGGGAAACGCTTACCCATCTTGATACCGTTTTCACCTAAGATCATGCCCTGGTGAACCAGTTTCTTAAACGGCTCTTTAACGGGAGATAAGCCCTTATTGTACAGGTAACGGTTCCAGATTCTGGAATACATTAAGTGGCCTACCGCATGCTCCGGTCCGCCGATATAAAGGTCAACCGGCATCCAGTGCTTTAAAAGTTCCTGATTGGCGAATTCTTTATCGTTATCGGGATCGATATAACGGAAATAGTACCAGGAAGAACCTGCGGAACCGGGCATTGTGGAGGTTTCTCTCTTGCCCTTTATTCCGTTATGATCGTACTGCTTCCACTCGGTTGCATTTTCCAAAGGCGCCTGTCCGTTCTTCCCCTTGTAGTCTTCCAATTCGGGAAGGATCAAAGGCAGCTCGTCATCGTCCAGAACATGGATCTTTCCGTCCTCGGTATGTACCACGGGAACGGGCTCGCCCCAGTAACGCTGACGTGCGAAGATCCATTCACGGAAGTGATAGTTAACGCATCTCTTGGCAACGCCCATTTTCTCCAGTTTTACGGTGATGGCTTCCTTGGCTTCCTCTACGGTCATTCCGGTAAACTCTTCGGAATTGATCAATTTAAAGCCTTTGCCGAGGTAGTCGTATTTCTCCAGTGCATGCTCACTTACGTCCTGATGACCTGCTTCGTCGGAGCCGTCGATAACCTGGATCATGTCGATATTGTGTGCGATCGCATACTCAAAGTCACGCTGGTCGTGGGAAGGAACAGCCATAACCGCACCGGTTCCGTAGCTTGCAAGTACGAAGTCGCCGATGAAAAGCTTAGCTTCTTTGCCGTTTACGGGGTTGATGCAGGTTACACCCTTTAATTCGCATCCGGACTTGGTCTTATTCAGTTCGGTACGGTCCATATCGTTCTTCTTTAAGGTTTCGTCGATATAGGCCTGAACTTCTTCTTTGTTCTCGATTCTCGGCATCAGCTGCTTTACGATCTCTCCGTCGGGAGCAAGAACCATGAAGGTAATACCGTAGATTGTCTCGATACAGGTGGTGAAAATGGAGAACTCTCCGCCGCCCACGATCTGGAATTTCACTTCCACACCTTCGGATTTGCCGATCCAGTGACGCTGCATATCCTTCGTGGACTTCGGCCAGTCGATCTCATCCAGTCCTTCAAGCAGTTCTTCCGCAAAAGCAGGCTGGTCGATTACCCACTGCTTCATGTTCTTGCGAACGACCGGATATCCGCCACGCTCGCTCTTTCCGTCGATGACTTCGTCGTTGGAAAGTACGGTACCTAACTCTTCACACCAGTTAACGGGCATGTCGATATACTTTGCATAGCCGTCCAGATAAAGCTGTTTAAAGATCCACTGGGTCCATTTGTAAAACTTCGGATCGCTCGTTGCTACCATCTTGGACCAGTCATAGTCAAAACCGAGCTCACGAAGCTGCTTGGAGAAGGTTTCGATGTTTTTCTCCGTAAATCCGTTGGGATGGTTTCCGGTCGTTACCGCATACTGCTCTGCGGGCAGACCGAAGGAATCGTATCCCATGGGATGAAGCACGTTGTATCCCTGCATACGTTTCATTCTCGAAATAATATCGGTTGCCGTATAGCCTTCCGGATGGCCGGCGTGAAGACCGACACCCGAAGGATACGGGAACATATCCAATGCGTAGAATTTGGGCTTGCTAAAGTCCCATACGTCTGTCTTAAAGGTCTGGTTTTCTTCCCAGTACTTCTGCCACTTTCTCTCAATCTCGGCAGGGTTGTAAATTCGTTCCATTTCTAAATCTCCTTTATACTTTCAGCGGTATGCGCTCAAATTTCTCAACATCAACCAATCCCTGTGTGGTCATTTTCAAAGCCGGAATAACGGGAAGGCTTACGAATGCCATGTTCATGAAGGGCTCTACGTTATGCGGTGCGCCGAGTTCGTGAACCGCTTTACGCACGTGGTAGTTAAACTTCGCGGTTTCCGTGGCCGGAAAATCCGACATCAGACCCGCTATCGGAAGAGCCATACGGGCTACGACCTCACCTTTATCGACTACGACATTCCCGCCGCCCATCTGCAGAATGGCATTTGCGGCCAGCGCCATGTCTTCATCGGATGTCCCGATCACGATGACGTTATGGGAATCGTGGGATACGCTCGATGCGATGGCTCCCGACTTAAGGCCGATTCCCTTGATGAAACCAATGCCCTTATGACCGGTTCCCTTGTGTCTTTCGATAACGGCTATCTTTAAAATATCCCTGTCCAGATCGATTCCGCTGTTTACCGTAAAATCGATTTCTTCATGCAGCTCGTGCGTAATGATCTGTCCCGGAATGATGCCCATCACCCTGCACAATCCGTTCTCTTCGCGGATCACGAAATCTTCCGCTCTGCAGGGTTTCATGCGGAAGGTATCACGCACTCTTTCCTCCAGAGAAATATCCACCTTCGGTGTAACCTGACCCCAGAGATCTCCGTTCTTTACCGCAACTTTACCGTGAACATAGACATCTTTTACCTTGAATGTCTCCATATCCTCCACGAGAACCAGGTTTGCGATATATCCGGGTGCGACGGCTCCCATATCGGGGATCTTAAAATACTGTGCCGCCTGCAAGCTTGCCATACGAAGGGCCACTTTCGGGTCGGCGCCAAAGTTGACGGCTCTGTGTATGATGTAATCGATATGCCCTCTGTTTAAAAGATCCGCCGGATGGCAGTCATCCGTAACGAGAAGGCATCTGTGATTGTATTTCGGATCAAAGAGCGGCATTAGGGATTCCAAGTTTCTCGCTGCCGTTCCCTCGCGGATCATGATGTACTGTCCGCGCTCCAGTTTTTCAACGGCTTCTTCTGCATTGGAGCATTCATGATCCGAGCCGACGCCCGCCGCAATATAGGTATCCAGGTCTCTGCCCCGAAGCAGGGGACCGTGTCCGTCCACCACTTTGCCGGCAGCCTTGGCATCTTTCATCTTCCGGAGTACATCCGGAGAATGCTTAACAACTCCGGGATAATCCATGACTTCCGCAAGTCCCAGGATTCGCGGATTGTCATACAGGGGTTTCAGATCTTCGGCCGTAAGGACGGCGCCCGATTCATCAAACGATGTCGAGGGCACACAGGACGGAGCCGTGAAGAAAATGTCCATCGGAAGTCCTTCGCTGGATTGCAGCATGTAACGGATTCCGTCGACGCCGCATACATTGGCGATCTCGTGCGGGTCAGCCACAACAGCCGTGGTTCCGTGGATCAAAGCCGCCTTGGCAAATTCTGCCGGAGTCATCATCGTGCTCTCGATGTGGATATGTCCGTCAATCAGGCCCGGGCAGATCGAAAGTCCGCTGCAGTCCCTGACTTCATCCGCTTCGGAGTACTCCCCGACGCCGATAATCCGGTCATTTTCGATCAGAACATCCTGCTTTCTGATCTCGTCTGTAAAAACATTCGCCACAAAGGCATTTTTCAACAGTAATTTCATCCCTGAAACCTTCTTAAAAGCCCATAAAAAATCAAATTACATTATAGCACAAATATTGCAAATAAGTAAAGGCAGACCGCGTGGTCTGCCTTAGTATGTAACGGTATTTACCGTTTGTGCCTTAATAGGATGAGATTTCATCCTCCGAATCGTCCGTGGAGGAATCAAGGTCACGAATTTCCGCAATATAACTGTAGGAATCGTTTACCTTTACTTCCACTTTATCACCGACTTTGTGTTTCAGAAGTGCCTTGCCGAGAGGTGACTCGATGCTGATGAAGCCCTTTAGGCTGTTGGCACGGATCGGTGTTACGATTTTATACGTTTCCTCCGCATCGTCCTCTTCGATGTAGATGGTCACCCAGTTGTTGATTCCGACTTCATCGTCCTTGGAATCATCCTCGATGATCTGCGCCGTACCGATCATTCTCTCCAGATAGCGGATACGGCTGTTGTTTTTATTATTGGCACGCTTTGCGGCGTAATACTCGAAGTTTTCGCTTAAATCGCCCTGTGCCCTGGCTTCTTTTAAATCTTCCAGAAGCTTCGGACGAAGCGTGATCTTACGATATTCAATTTCTTCCTCAATCTTTTTGATATCGGAAGCTGTCATTTGGTCATTCATCCTTAAGACCTCCGTTTAGTTCTTGGACTCGCTTACTCCGGAAATTAAGCACTGGATACCGTAAACAATCAGTACGATACCGCCGATGACTACGATGAATGCTCCGATCTGTTCCGCAAAACGAATGGGCGAAAGAATCGCCAGCGCGCCGAGAATGATATTGATGATACCAAAGCAGAGCGGAATTGCCGCACCTTTGGCCTTGGCTTTCATGTAGGTAACGGCTTTGGAGATTTTAAAGACTCCGTCCAGGAAAAGCAATACGCCTATGGTAAAGCATAAAACCCATATGATCAGATCCTTAAATACCACCAAAAGAATACCGGATATAATGGATACGATCGCCATAATAAGGCTTCCGACCCTGCTACGGTCTTTGATGAAAAAGATAATACCGACAACGCCGGCTACCCAGAAGCCGATGGCAAGCCCCCAAAGGAAGAGGCCGTAGATTGCATCAAATACCTGATTTTTAAAGACCAGAAACAGTACGCCCAGAATCAGACATACGATTCCGACCACAATGTCACGAACGGTGTTTTTACCTTTTGTTCCCATGTTGATATCTCCTTTTCCTGCCGGAAACGACACAAACGGTACAAAGACTTCGATTTACGCAGTCGTATAATTGTCGAAATATCCCTGGATCAAAACGATCGGCGTACCCTTGTCACCGGAGCCGGAGGTTAAGTCGCAAAGGGATCCGATCAGGTCGGTAAGCTGTCTCGGAGTGGTACCCTGGGAAGCCATGTTACCAACAAGGTTGGACTGTTTGGACTTAATGCTCTCGGAAATAGCATCACGAAGTGCTTCACCGGAAAGGTTTGCGAAATCGTTATCTGCAAGATATTTTAATTTCAGTTCGTTCGGAGTACCGATGAGTCCGTCGGTAAATGCGGGAGATACAACGGGATCCGCAAGCTCCCAGATTTTACCCTGGGGATCTTTGAAAGCACCGTCACCGTAAACCATAACTTCCACGTGTTTTCCGGTACGGGCTAAGATCTGCTCCTGAATCTCAAGAACAAGCTCTTTGCACTCTTCTCTCGGGAAAAGCTTAACCTTGTTCTCGGTGGACTTGTTGGATCCGAGTAAGCCGTACTTTGAGTTATATCCGCTGCCGTTCACCGGTGCGTTCATGATGTCGTCCAGTCCGCAAACAACCTTTGCGCCGCCTGCAAGAAGAATTCTCTTGGTTCTCTTTCTGGTATGGATGTCGCAGTTGATGATGCAGTCGGTATAGTCCAAGATCGTCTTTGCCTGATTTGCGAAAACAACCTCAACCTCTGCACCCTCTTCTTTGATCAGATCGGAATAGTATTCGATGTAATCCACGCCGGTAAACTCATGTTTCTTGTATCCGAACAGTTCTCTGTACTTCTCAAGGCTTAAAACGTCGGAATAGGGATTGACGCCTGCTTCGTCAATCTGATCCCAGCTAAGGAGTGCATTTCCCACTTCATCGGAAGGATAGGAAAGCATCAGAACAACTTTCTTGCATCCTCTTGCGATACCCTTTAAGTTGATCGCGAAACGGTTTCTGGAAAGAATGGGGAAAATAACGCCGACGGTTCCGCCGCCTAATTTATTCTTAACGTCTTCGGCGATATCATCAACCGTTGCATAGTTACCCTGTGCTCTTGCCACAATCGACTCGGTTAAAGCGATTACATCGCGGTCACGAAGGGAAAATCCCTCGGACTCGGCTGCGCCAAGCACGCTTTCCACAGCGATATCAACCAAATTGTCTCCTTCTCTGATGATCGGGCAACGAATGCCTCTGGATACTGTTCCTACTCGTCTTTCCATGTAAAACTCCTCCTTAAAACCGCATTATTGCTCTTTTTCTTGCGTTTTTTCGATGTTTACTGCATTTTCTTTTAAATAATCAAGCACGGCAAATTCGATTGCTGCCTGATTTAAAAATCCTTTTCCGTACTTCTCCTCCAGCGTGGAAGCATATTTCTTATCCACTCCGTAAGCATTCAGTACACGGTCTTTGTTGGCTTCACTGATCGTTAAGCCTTCTTTCTCGTAAACGGCCTGCAGGATGGATGCCTGATTGGCGTTTCTCTGCGCTTTTACACGAAGCAGGGCATAATATTCTTTCCCGGAAAAATTCTCGTTGGGCTCAAGTTTTTTGATCAGGCCCATCAGGCCTTCCAAATATCCTTCCGGATATCCTTTTACTTCGCAATGCTCGTTTAGATACGTCAGAAGATACCGCTCAAGATTGACTTCTTTCTGTCTTTCTTTGTATGTTTCGCGATATTCCTTCACCGTACTGCCCATATCGGGCATATACGCTTGGACAAAAGCATCGGTTAAGTTCTCCGCTTTTAATCCCTGCGCCTCCATCATGGATGCGATCGCACTGTCAATGTCCTCCTGTGATGGAACGATTTCCTCTTCCGGAATGTTGATCTTGGAATAATCGCACATCTTGATGTTGGACGCATCGAATCCGATGATGGTTCCGTCATCGTTTAATCCCACGGAATAATTGCCGTGCTCTTTGACCGTGAAACTGATGCGGTAGACTACGATCCAGATGCAGACGGATACCGCAACCAAAACGGCCATCAGGCCAAGGATCAGTGCCACGGAGCGTTTCCGCTGTGCCTTTTTCGCCGCAGCTTTTCGGTTTTGCTTTTTCTTCTTTGCTTCGCCCATGCTCTCCTTGTACCTGCCCCGGCAAGACTTATTTTGCCTTGTTCATGTCCTCGTTACGAATCTGTGCACGCTTGATCTTGCCGCCCAGGGTCTTGGGAAGCTCGTCAACGAATTCCACGATTCTCGGATATTTGTAAGGTGCAGTCGCATGTTTAACATGATTCTGCAGCTCTTTGATCAACTCTTCGCTGGGTTCATAGCCCTTTGCCAGTACGACGGTTGCCTTAACCACCTGGCCACGGATGGGATCCGGAGCTGCGGTGATGGCGCACTCTACGACTGCGGGATGCTCGATTAACGCGGATTCAACCTCGAAAGGTCCGATACGGTAACCGGAGCACTTGATTACGTCATCGTGACGTCCGACGAACCAGTAATATCCGTCGGTATCTTCCCATGCAACGTCTTTTAAGTTGTAAATACCGCTGCCAAGCGCTTCTTCGGTCATTTCCTCGTTCTTATAATATCCGACAAAAAGTCCGACCGGGTGATTCTTCTTTAAGGAGCAGATGCAGATCTCGCCCTCTTCACCCTGTGCACATTCCGCACCGTCGGTGTTCATTAAGTGAATATCGTAGATCGGGGATAATTTGCCGAGCGTACCGGGCTTTGCTTCAAACCAGGGGAAGTTTGCGATTAAAACCGTACCTTCGGTCTGTCCGAAACCGGAAGCAATCTTATGTCCGGTCAGTTCTTCCCAACGGTTAAACACCTCGGGATTTAAAGGTTCTCCAGCGGTTGCCCAATGCTGAACACTGGATAAATCATAGCTTGCCACGTCTTCCTGCAGCATGAAACGATACATCGTCGGAGGTGCGCAGAATGTAGTGAGCTTGTATTTTTCAATCATGGCAAGCAGATTGTTGGCATGGAACCGGTCCATGTCATACGCAAAAACCGTTGCGCCGCAGATCCACTGGCCGTAAATTTTACCCCATCCGAACTTCGCCCAGCCGGAATCGGAAACGCTCATGTGGAGCTTGTTCTCCTGTACCTGCTGCCAATATTTCGCAGTCACGATGTGACCTAAGGGGTGGTTATAATTATGGCAGACCATCTTCGGCATTCCGGTGGTTCCGGAAGTGAAGTAAATCTGCATAATATCCGTATTCTTGGTTGCCTCTTCGCCGACAGGACGTGTGAAAGTATCCGGATACTTCATGATCTCAGTATCCAGATTGGTCCAGCCCTCTTTGTCGGTCTCGGTTACAAAAATCTCTCTGATGCAGGGAGCTTCGGGCTTTGCAAGTTCCATCTGCTCCATAACATAAGGGTCGTTTACGCATACAAAAGCCTTGATATATGCGGCATTTGCACGGTATGCGATATCCTTTTTGGTAAGCTGTAAGGTACCGGGAACAATGATAACGCCTAATTTCATCAGGCCCACTGCGGTAATCCAGTACTCCCAGCGGCGTCTTAAGATCAGCATTACCACGTCGCCCTTTTTAAAACCTCTGTCGGCAAACATGTTTGCCACACGGTTACTTAATTTGGAAATCTCCGTAAAGGTAAAGGTTCTTTCGTGGTCGTGGTCATCGCACCATACCAGTGCGCGTTTCTCGGGCTCTTCCTTTGCCCAAGCATCTACAATGTCATATCCGAAGTTAAATCCGTCCGGAATATTAACGGTATAATTTTTCTTAAAATCTTCGTAAGAATCAAACTCAATTCTGGGTAAAAACTTTTCTAACATTTTCTCTCTCCTGGGTCCCCTTACTCCGCAATCATGGTAAGGAAGATTGCCGGCTCGTCGCCGCCGCATCTCTGTCCGTGCGGGTAAGTCGGGTTAAAATAAATACTGTCGCCTGCGTTCAAAACCAATTCCTTGTCACCGTGGGTGACGACGACAGTGCCCTTGAGCACAAGGTTAAATTCTTCCCCCCTGTGAGAGACTAAATCCGCGGGTTTGTCCGAAGGATCCAGGGTTACGATAAACGGCTGCATGATCATATTGGCATAATGGAATGCCAAATCCTGGAAATGATATCCGGGATATCTGTCCGCAATCTTGCCTTCTCCCTTACGAACGACCTGATAGGTGGTAAGCTTCGCGCTTACGCCCGTCAGAATTTCGGAAAAGTCCACTTTATACATTTTGGAAAGCTGATAAATCACATTGATCGGAATTCCCTGGCCGTCTTCCTCGTACTGCTTGTATTCCTCAACGGAAACGCCGAGGCGGGACGCCACTTCCTCTTCGGTATAGTCACAAATCTCGCGGAGCTCTTTGATACGCATCGCAATTTCCTTAATCTCGTTCATACCGAATCTCCTTTCCTGGTTATCAAAATTATTTAGTACGTTCACAACTCTACTATTTCCCCTCAACGGAGCCGCCTAGATTCGTACATTCCCCAGCCCTTGGGGGAGCCGCCTAGATTCGCAAATTTCCTCTGGGGAGCCGCCTAGATTCGTACATTTCCCTTCGGGGACGCCTTGCGGCTCTATCCTCCGGCGTAGCGGAACTAAATTCGCGCGTACAAAACAACGCGCTCATTAAGTACCGACGCCTCCGCAAGCCACCTCAGGGAAAAATACGAATCTCTCGGCTCCAGCAAAGAGGTCGCTTGCGAAGCATAATTCTAAATTATTATATCGAGCCGTGAGCATGTAGGCTTCGTAAAGGGTGAGTTTAAATCGAGGGTATTGTGCCACTAATTATGTGCTGCCAACGAGCCCCGAAGATTTACCGAATCCCTGTCGAAGGCGTGATGCTCACGTGCGAGCCAAAATCATATCCAATTATGCGTTCTGGCCGATCTCAAGTGCCTTCTGGTTGAGTTCGAGCATGGCTGCCTTCTTGGCGGGAATAACTTTCTGGATGGCTCCGTCAAGTGCTTCCTTGCTGCAGAAGCCGAGCTCCTTGAACATTTTGCCGACAAGGATGATGATGGCACAGCTGTGCATATTGTTTTCGTCCGCAATCTTGGTTGCGTCCACATAGTATACGTTTACGTCCGTACGCTCTACCTTGATGTCGATCATGGAGCTGTCGACAAGGATGGTTCCGCCGGGTACTACTTTGTCCACGAATTTCTCCAGGGAAGGACGGTTCATGGCGATCAGTACGTCGGGAGTGGTAACTAACGGAGATCCGATGGATTCATCGGAAAGTACTACGGAGCAGTTACAGGTACCGCCACGCATTTCAGGTCCGTAAGAAGGAAGCCAGGAAAGTTCCTTGCCGTCCAAAAGTCCTGAATAAGCGATGGTTTTACCGGCGAAAAGGATACCCTGTCCACCGAATCCGGCCAAAAGAATATTTAATGTGTTAGCCATTAGTTTTCACCTCCCTCAGCAGTTACATCCTTATAAACTCCCAGAGGATAATAAGGAAGCATATTGTCACGAAGCCACTGTACGGCTTCCTTCGGGGAAAGACCCCAGTTGGTAGGGCAGGTGGAAACCACTTCGATAATGGAATATCCACGCTTGTTGATCTGGTTCTCAAAGCCTTTCTTGATGGCTTTCTTTGCTTCTCTTACATGAGCCACGCTGTCAACGGTTACGCGCTGTGCAAGTGCGGTACCGGAAAGGGTGGAAAGAAGTTCGCAGACACGGATCGGGTAGCCTGCCACTTTTACATCACGTCCGTAAGGAGAGGTCTGGGTAACCTGTCCGGGTAAGGATGTCGGTGCCATCTGTCCGCCGGTCATACCGTAAATTGCGTTGTTGATAAAGATTACGGTGATGTTCTCACCTCTGGTTGCTGCATGTACGGTTTCTGCCATACCGATGGCTGCGAGGTCACCGTCGCCCTGATATGTGAAAATCACATTATCGGGTAATGCTCTCTTTAAACCGGTTGCAACAGCGGGAGCACGACCGTGTGCTGCCTGCACCATGTCACAGTTAAAATAGTTATATGCGAATACGGAGCAACCTACGGATGCAACACCTACGGTGTTTCCTTCTACTCCGAGTTCATCCAGTACTTCTGCTACCAGACGATGTACGATACCATGTGTACATCCCGGGCAATAATGAAAAGGCACATCGGACAATGCCTTGGGTTTTTCAAATACGACTGCCATTTTTAGTTCTCCTTTCCTGCAAGCTTCTTAATCTCGGCAAGTACTTCTGCGGGAGTGGGAATCACACCGCCGGTACGGCCGAAGAAGGAAACGGGTTTTCTTCCGCTTACCACAAGACGTACATCGTCAACCATCTGTCCCATGTTCATCTCTACGCACAGGAAATCTTTGGTATGGCCGACATGCTTCTCAATCGTCTTGTCAGGGAAGGGCCAAAGAGTGATGGGACGGATCAATCCGGCCTTGATGCCCTCTGCTCTTGCCTGCATTACTGCAGAACGAGAAACTCTGGAGGATGCACCGAATGCTACAACTACGATATCCGCATCGTCGCACATAAACTCTTCTGCTCTCTGTTCTTCTTCTTTGATCTTGGCATATCTTTCATAACGCTCTTTGATCAGGTTCTCGAGTTCTTCGGGCTGAATGTAAAGAGAGTTGATGATATTTTTCTTACGCTGATTCTTGTGTCCGTTGGTTGCCCAGGGCTTGTCTGCAATGGGCTCATCCTTCTTCTGAGGGAACTCAACGGGCTCCATCATCTGACCGAGCATACCGTCGGAAAGAATCATGGCGGGTACACGATACTTCTCGCCTACTTCATATGCCAAAGATACGAAGTCTACCATCTCCTGAATGGTGGAAGGAGCAAGTACGAATAACTGGAAATCACCATGGCCGAGTGCCTTGGTTGCCTGCCAGTAATCGGACTGGGACGGCTGAATACCGCCAAGTCCCGGACCGCCACGCTGTACATTGATGATTAAAGCGGGCAGATCGGATCCGCCGATATAGGATACACCCTCGGACTTCAAGCTGATTCCGGGGGAAGAGGAAGAGGTCATTGCACGCACACCTGCACTGGTAGCGCCAAGAACCATGTTTACCGCAGCGATTTCAGATTCTGCCTGAAGGAAAACGCCGCCCTCCTTGGGTAAACGTTTGGACATGTATGCCGCAACTTCCGTCTGCGGCGTGATGGGATAACCGAAGTAATGTTTGCAGCCACACTGGATAGCTGCCTCAGCCAAAGCTTCGTTTCCTTTCATTAAAACTTTTTCTGCCATTTTTATTCTCCTTTATCTTATCTTTCCACAGTAATTGCCACGTCAGGGCACATAATTGCGCAGGATGCACAGCCGACACACTGCTCCATGTCGGTCATTGTCGCGGGATGATATCCCTTTGCATTAATGTGGTCCTTCGCAAGCTCCAGAAGATTCTTGGGGCAGGCAGCAACGCACATTCCGCAGCCTTTGCATACGGTTTCGTCAATCGTAACTTTTGCCATAACTATTCCTCTCTTTCCTTATCTTACTTATGGTCGGCAAAATATCTGTCGGCTATATGAGATATCCTTTGCGGGATATTTTTAACATCTTTATTCCCAGGGAGCCTTTACGTAAATCTCCACCGGGTAAAAATTAACGCTTTCCTTTGCCATTTCGGCCCGAACGGTTTCGTCCGCCGCAAGACTTGCGGGGATTGTTACCGCCTTTAAGGGAAGATTACATTCCTTTGCGGTCTCCACAGCGTAGGGAATGGCTTTTTTTACCGTCTCCCACGTGGTTTCCTGTTTTAAATGCGAGTTTGCGATCACGGCGGTTGCCTTGCATCTGGATGCTGCTTCGATTTCCCGTAAAACTTCCGCAGCTTCAGAAGGCTCCATGGTCAGATTACGATAATGATTGATCACATAGAGCATTTCGTAGTCGAGCGAATTCAATTGTTCATGAAATCTTCCCAAGACCACGCTTCCCGCATCGTCACCGCCGACATCCATCACGACGTCCGCATCGGTTTCGAACACCAGGTTCATTTCCGCGGGCAAAGCAGGTGTTTCGACATTGGTATTGGCAAACATGGGCGCAATCACCTGAATTCCTTTTTCCTTCAGCATATCTTCATATCCGGAGGAGAGGAAATAGGGATTTACGAGGTCAAGGTCCGTCAAAACGACCTTGCGGCCCGCTGCCGCCAATTCCAGGGCAAGATTGATGGAGTAATTGGACTTGCCGCATCCGTAATGGCCGCAAACTATGTAGAATTTTCTGTTCATGGTATCTCCAATATATCGGTCAATTACAAGTGCCCCCTCGGGGACGCACTCTCGGCTCGGTTGCCTCACGCAACGGTACTAAGGTTCGAAAGAACCGAACCTAAGGACCGGCGCTCGTGCAAACGCCCCTCGGTTCCACAGTAATTGACCGCCTCTTAGTCTATAATTACGGCAACATTCTACGAATGTTTGTGTAGGAGCGGTAGTTGGCATTGGAAATCTTAATTCCGGTTGCCGTGGAAGATGCATGAATGATCTTACCGCTTCCGATGTAGAGTGCTGCGTGACCGGGATAAAAGATTACATCGCCCGGTTCAATCTGATCATATGGAATTTCTCTTCCCTGCGATTTCTGATATGCTACGCCGGGCGAGATATTGATGCCAAAATGAGCATATACAAGTGAGGTAAATCCGGAGCAGTCCGTACCGGTGATCAGCGAACGGCCCGCATGGACGTACGGATTACCCAGGAACTGGATCGCATACATCGCGACTTCCTTTCCCTTTGCGGATCCTGGCGCCGACTGGATGACTCCGATATCAACCTGATAAATCGCGCCGTGGAACTTCGCATTCGGTCCGGCTGCCACGATGTTACCGGTCATAATGGCCGTTCCGCCCTGACCGATGACACCCTTCTCCGTCGTTGCGGTAGTCGTGGTCGTCTTCGGATTGGTGATATCGTTTCGGTCGGTCTGGATTTTCTTGACCTGTGCGTTCTGCTGTTTGATCTTGTTGGCATAGATGGCAGCCTGCTGTCTTGCGGATGCGATCTGGGACTCATAGTCCGCGGAAATGATACGCAGTTCCTGCATTTTGCCGTCCAGTTCATTCTTCTGGGTTAAAAGATCCTCTTTCTGAGCTTCGAGTTCTGCCTCCTGCTCTTCCAGATCATCCTTCATCGCCTGCACCTGATGCTTGATATCCTGATAATCGGATAAAAGCTTCTGGTCGTACTGATACACTTTCTCAATATATTCCGCATTCGTCAGCATTTCACTGAGCGAGCTGGATGCGACCAGCATATCCACATAGTTGGTTTCTCCCTGCTCATACATGCAGCGGATTCTGGTCTTGGTTGCTTCGTACTGTTCGTTCTCTCTCTGGATGGCTGCAGCCAGTTCCACCTTGGCATCTTCGATTGCCAACTCGGTATTGTAAATATCGCCTTCGAGGATATTGATATCGCCCATTAAATTGGCAATGGATACGGAAAGGCCTGCGATCTGGTTATTGACCGCATTCTGCTGGTTCTGCAGATTTCCCACCTGGGAATTAATCTTATTTAGCTGTTGCTGATCCTGTTCAATGGACTTCTTTAACTCTTCCTCTTTCTTCTTATCCTCATCCAGCTTCTTTTGCTGTTCCGGCGTAATGGTGGCAGGTTCCGCCTTTACCTCTACGGGAGAAAGGACAAAAAGAAAACCGGCAAGTGCCAAAGTTACACCCGCTAAAACGATTCCCTTCTTTCCGATTTGGATCAATTTATTATTCTTCATAGAGTATACCTGTCTGGGTTGTCGTTACACATTCATCAGGGGACACTCCCCCATAATCCGTAGTATTATACCATATTCAGAGGGTATAAGCAAGGCACGACATCTTGCGGTCGGCGTTTAGGACAAACCAAAAAGTGGGCGATTGCACGCCCACTTTGTAATCCGTATAGGAATCCGTAATATGCTTACAGGTCTTCCAACCGATTCAGCCATACCCTTGCAACGGCATCGGAAGGCATCCTCAAATCACCTCTCGGTGACAATGCCACGCTACCGATCTTAACGCCGTCAGGCAGGCAGGAGCGTTTGAACTGTTGGGAGAAGAAGCGGCGGTAGAAGGTTTTTAACCATTTTAAAATGGTTGCCTCGTCGTAACGCTCCTCTCCGTCTTCTGTTTCGTTTGCGAAAGTTTTCACGGCGATGCGGTAGACCTTATCGGGTTCGTAACCGCAACGGAGCATGTAGTATAAGAAGAAGTCGTGTAGTTCGTAAGGTCCGACCACATCCTCCGTAATCTGTGCGATCTCACCGTCCTTGGGCGGCAGAAGTTCCGGACTCACCGGAGTGTTCAGCACGTCATTTAACACTTCGCGCAGTTTGTCATTCTTTGTATCTTCGCTGTAGAAGCGCACCAGATGGCGGACTAACGTCTTCGGAACGCCGGCATTGACGCCGTACATCGACATATGGTCGCCGTTATAGGTTGCCCAACCGATTGCCAGCTCCGACATATCTCCGGTGCCGACCACGATGGCATTCTCCTTATTGGCCACATCCATTAAGATCTGTGTACGTTCTCTGGCCTGGGAGTTTTCATAGGTAACATCATGCACATCGGCACTCTGTCCGATATCCTCGAAATGCACTTCCACGGCCTTTTTAATGGAAATTTCACGTAAGGTTGCGCCGACGCATCTGGCCATATCGCAGGCATTGTTGTAAGTTCTGCCCGTGGTGCCAAAGCCCGGCATGGTAATGCAGATCATACCTGCGGGGTCTAAGTTCAGCTCTTCAAATGCTTTGACGCAGACTAACATGGCAAGCGTGGAATCCAGGCCGCCGGAAAGTCCGAGCACAATCTTCTTTCCACCGATATGACGCAGGCGCTGCTTTAATCCCTCTGCCTGCATGGACAGAATCAGTTCGCAGCGTTCTTTCTTTAATCCCTCGTCTGCGGGAACAAACGGTCTTCTGTAGAATTTGCGCGTAAGAGGCGTATCTTCCTTCTCCAGGTGGAACGGATAGATCACATAGTCCGCAAGCGGATTGGCAGCGAAGGTATTCATTCTTCTGCGCTCCATGCGGATTCGCTCGATGTCCACATCGGCCGTTACAATCTCATTTGCGAATACTTTGCCGGAATTTAAAATGCTTCCGTATTCCGCAATGATGTTGTTGGAGCCGAAAACCAGGTCCTGACTGGACTCGCCTTCGCCGGCCGTTGCGTAGACATAGCCGCAAACCAGGCGTCCGGAAAGGGATTTGATTAACATGTTCCGGTATTCCGCTTTGCCGATGGTCTCGGTGGAAGCGGACAGATTCACAATCAGGGTTGCGCCGGCAAGGGCATGCGCGGTGGACGGGGTTTCGGGAACCCAAGCATCCTCACAGATTTCGCAGCCGATGACTAAGCCGGGCACGCTGTCGCATTCGAATAAAAGATTCGAGCCGAAGGGCACGATGCTGTCGCCAAAGACGATCTCCCGCACTTCGGCAGGCCCTTCGGTGAACTGTCTTTTCTCATAAAATTCATTATAGGTCGGCAGATTTCTCTTCGGAATAAATCCAAGAATCTCTCCCTTGGAGAGTGCTGCTGCCACGTTATAGAGTTTTCCGTCGACTTCCAGGGGAAGACCGACGAAGATGAGGGCATCAATGATCTTGGTATAGGCAGCAACCGAAAGCAGAGCCTCTCTTGCCGAAGCAAGCAAAGTCTCCTGATAGAACAGATCCTGACAGGTATATCCGGTAAGGCAGAGTTCCTGGCAGACGATAATCTTCGCCTGTGCTTTTACCGCCTCTTCGATTTTGGCTTTCACGCTTTGTGCATTACTCAAGGGATCCGCAACTTTCACGGGAACCGTAACCGCTGCCACTTTGACAAATCCGTGTCTCATCCTTAGCCCTCCAATTGATCGCGTTTACTGTACTTCGTACGCTCCTATAACGCCGTTTCTGCAGGAGCATACACCTGCATACCAGATTCCGGTTTCGCCGCGGATTCCGACGTTCTCCCAAGTGAAGTCTTCCACGGTCTCTGTGCCGTTCACATTCTTTAAAATACTTCCGTTGATCGACTGGATATCTCCGCCGTTTTCCGGATCCATGGGATCAAAGGCAAGGTCGAAATTGTAATCAAGGTTGTAGAAATCATAGGAAATGGTTACATTAAGCTTTCCGTCTTCATCGGTAAAGCTGGTATCTTCTCTCCGGTAAATCAGAGTTTCCGCCTCATCATATCCGTACATGATGTGTCCGGTTTCATCAGGCTGAGATGCAACACCGCCGATATTCAGCATTTCAATGGTATCTGCGGTTCCTTCGGAATATACAAAGTTTACGGTAATGGAAGCAAGAACGCCGCTGGTCTGGCCGGGTTCAACGGGAACGATCTCGGAATCGTCAACGATTACAGGAGCCTCGGATGTTACGCCCTGTGCGATTTCGGAAGTCGTCTGGTTATTAGTGTCCGGAAGCTGAACCGGTTCGGTGCCTGTCTTCTTGCAGCCTGCAAGTACAATAGCCGTTGCTGCCACGAGAATTGCCGTCAATAATTTACTCTTTTTCATTTCTTTCTCTCCGTTTCTGGATAAAAACTGTATTTCCCAAAACATTATTAAACTGTATTATACTCATTTGCTAAACCAAATTCAACATTTCCCTGTGAGAGCTCGTATCTCCCCCACCAGATACAGCGATCCGACGGTCATGATGAGCGTATGCCCGTCTTTATCTTCCATGGCTTGCTTTAAGGCATCTTCGATGCCGGTAAAAGCGTAATTATTCCGGTATTCTCCCGCCGGACGGTATTTCCGGAACAGTTCGACAATTGTTTCGGCAGGTGTTTTTCTGGTCGTATTAAGTTCCGCAACATAGACATTTTCAAGTTTCATTCCATGGCATAGCGTGCGGATAATACTCTCGTAATCCTTATCTTCGCAAACGGCGAAAATCAGGCTTATTTTCCCGTATCCGCCTTTCTTTTTCAGGTTTTCGGCGGATTCCACGAAACGTTTGGCCGCATCCTCGTTGTGCGCGCCGTCTATGATCAGTCCCGGCGCAATCTCTTCCATTCTTCCTGGCCAGGCAAAAGCATCCAAGCCTTCCTTTATACACTTTGTCGCATCAGGCCTTCCAAGTTCTTTGAAAAGCTCCGTAAGAGCCACGGCCGCCGTATAAGCATTGTCATGCTGATATAAAGCTTTCTGCTTCTCAGCGAAAGAATCAATGATCTTCGTCAGTTTTTCCGGTAAAACCGTCTCATTCACATTCACCGCCACGGAGCCTTTTTCGCCGGCGCATTTTTCAATGACCGCATCCGCTTCGGCTTCCCCGGTATTGTAAACAACCGGGATGCCTTCCTTGATGATTCCAGCCTTTTCTCCGGCAATTTCCGCTATCGTATTGCCGAGATATTGCATATGGTCCATTCCGATGGAGGTGATAATACTAATATCCGGGCGCACCGTGTTCGTTGCATCCAGCCTTCCGCCGAGGCCGGTCTCCCAGACAACGAAATCACACTCTTTCTCCGCAAAAGCCTTTGCCGCCATGGCAAAAAGGAACTCAAAATATGCCGGATGGGCAAAGCTTCCGTCCTCAGCGGATCCCGCAAGCAGATCATCCACCGTGGTTTTGATCTCTTCGAAGGTCTTCGTAAACTCTTCATCGGAAATATCCTCTCCGTTTACGGAAATGCGCTCGTTCATCCGCACCAGATGCGGTGAGATAAAGAGTCCCACGCGGTAACCGGCGCGCTCAAGCATCAGCGCCGTCATCTTGGCCACGCTGCCTTTGCCGTTCGTTCCGGCGATATGGACGGCCCGGTAATTCTTTTGTGGGTTTCCGAGCGCAGCAAGCAGCGCCCTTGTATTGTCAAGGCCGGTCTTCGGTGCAAATTTCGGAATGTCCGAGATGTAATTGCAGGCTTCTTCGTAATTCATACCTAAACTCCGCTTCTTTATTACGATACCATTCTATTCCATTTTCCTTCAAAAAACCATAAGAAAAAGAGAACCCGGGCATCTCCCGGGCTCTCCTGACGCATTCTTGTGTATTCAATTAGTAGTTCTCAGCGTGTACTTCGAAATAGCTCTGCGGATGTGCGCATACAGGGCAGATTTCGGGAGCTTCGGTTCCGACTACGATATGTCCGCAGTTGCGGCATTCCCAAACCTTAACTTCGCTCTTCTTGAAGACTTCCTGTGCTTCCACATTGTGAAGCAGTGCACGGTATCTTTCCTCATGGCGCTTCTCGATGGCTGCTACGCCACGGAATTTAGCTGCCAGTTCGGGGAATCCTTCTGCTTCCGCAGTTTTTGCGAAGCCTTCGTACATATCGGTCCACTCATAGTTCTCGCCTGCAGCTGCTGCAGCAAGGTTCTCAGCGGTCGTTCCGATTCCGTCAAGCTCTTTAAACCACATCTTGGCATGCTCTTTTTCGTTGTCTGCGGTCTGTAAGAATAAAGCAGCGATCTGCTCGAATCCTTCCTTCTTTGCCTTGGATGCAAAGTAGGTATATTTATTTCTTGCCTGGCTCTCACCTGCGAATGCAGCCTGGAGATTTTTCTCGGTCTGAGTACCTGCGTACTTGTTTCCGCCCTTATTCTCTGCTGCTGCCTCCACAACTTCCTCTAACTGGTCACCGGTAGCTGCACATAAAGGGCAAACTGCCTCGGCACCGTCTTCTACGGTAAAAGTCTCACCGCAAACTAAGCACTTATACGTTTTCATTGTCAATAACCCTCCTTTAATTTATGCTTTCCAAAGGCTGTGCAGATTGCAATATGCATATACTGCCAGCACTTCATCACCGTCCAGCAATGCGAACTCAGCCTTCGGCTCGTCGCCTGCCTTTAAGATAACTCTCTGATTTCCTTTGGCCGTCTCAATGGCAATCCACTCAATGTAATGCTCTTCAAGCATCGGATGTGCAACGCTTCCTACGGTAACAACCGCTTTATTTCCCTCAACGCTCAGCACCGGTACATGCTTCTCAACTGCCGCATCGGTCGTTCCGGGAATGATTTCTTCCATTTTCTCACCGCAACACATAATGGGAACTTTCGTCTCTTTCACAATTGCAATAATCTGTCCGCAGTGCTTGCAACGATAGAATTTCATCCTGTAACCCTCCTTGTCTGTTTTTATCCCTCCTGTTTCTTATCAGGTAAGTACTATTTTACCCTATTCGTTCTCCGTAAACAAGTCGTTTGCGCCGCCTAACTTTTGAACTTTTTGTGACTTTTTACGGCAGATGACCATGGTAATCAAAATCCCCAGCGCCAGTCCCGCGCTGTCGATTAAGACGTCGCGAAACTGCCCGTATCTTCCGGGTACAAAGAGCTGATGAAGCTCATCCGTTCCGGCGTAGATTGTTCCGATCAGCCAGGAAAACAAGTAAAGAATTCCCACATGCCAAGGGCGCTTTCCTTTCAGTGCCGACACGGTCCGATTCAGGCTGTAAGATGTCAGAAAAAGACTCGCGCCCAGGATCGCATACTCCGTAAAATGCGCTGCCTTGCGCACCAGAAATGAGATCAGTTCTTCGTTCGATACCGTCCGGCCGGTCTTTTCAAGCAGGTTCGTAATGAAAACCACAAGGATATTGCTTTCTTCTTCGGAAAGGTAATCCGGCATCGCGGACTGTACGAAAATAAAGGCCATTATCGCAAGCGTAATGGCCCCGTAAATGATGGTCTGTTTTCTCAGTTTCTTAATCTGCATACAGGGTTACCTTGTAGATCTTGCAGGTTCGGCCGAAGAAGCCGTCCAAACCGACATATTCGATATCTTCCACTTCATCCAGGCCTTTATAGAAGGCGAGGAAATCTTCTTCGGTGTAGATGCGGTCCTTGTGCGTCTGATAGAATAGCGACTTATCTATATCCTCATATGTTTCATCGTCTTCAAGAATATATTCCTGGTCCACAATCAAATAATGAGGAACGGACGGATCCGCATCTTTGAAGACCGCATCGTCTTTAAAGGTTTCAAAATTCGCAGCATAGAATTCTTTGGTATTGTAAAGCTCCGGCGCAAAGCATACGGTAAGCCAGTCTTCGTTTACAACGATGATATTACATGAATCAGGCTCCAGATCCTTAAGAGTCTTCCCTTCTTCCTCATGTCGGAAATAGTATCCGCCCGTATTTTCCATCAGATAGGTCGTTCCGGCAAGAACGATGCATACAACCAGCACAATCACGGTCGCGATCTTCGAGCGCATTGTTACCAGATAGACAGCATAATAAAGCAGTCCCGCCATCCATGCTGCCGCAAGCGGATATACGATGAAAATATAACGGTTTGCGTAAGCCCCCATTAAGAAGGTACTGCTTCTTCCCGAAACCACCAAAACGGTAGCAAGAATGCTGATAAATAAAGCCAGATGGGTAAACTGGAAATTCTTCCGTTTGCTTTCGATCTGCTTGAAACGGTTCTTTGATTTGGAAAGAAAGGTCTTAAACCAGGTTTCCTTATGCACCAAAACCACAATCGGAATGCAGAAGATGATCAGACCACCGAGAATTACCAGAACCGACTCCAGAATCACATTTGCATAGGAAAGAATGTGTACTCCGTAAATATCCCTGGTCAGCATATACAGATACTGTCTAAGCTGCATCCCAAAAGGATAGCTGACTTCCGCATATGCGTGCGCGGAAGCATCCACTCCGCCAACCTGCATAATCACCTTCGGATCCAAAAGGATCGTAATTCCGACCGGAATCAGGCAGGCAAATCCGTGTGCAAAGAAGAACTTCACTCTTTTGGCAAACAGATAATATACAACATAGAAAAGGGTAATGAAAAATGCGGTAATTAAGAAAATATGCAGAGTATATGCTCCGCCAAAACAAGTCAGAGCAAGCAGAATCAATTCTTTTACCGGAAGTTTGTTTTCCTTACTCTCCTCATAAATCCGATGTGAGTAGAACGCAAACATGATTGCAAACATCGCTCCGAGCGCATACAGGCGAAGGAAAATCGTGATGCTCATGCCTCCCGCGCCAAAACCGTAGAGCGCAACCGCGCCGAACGCAACGAAATCATTTCCGGTCATTCGTCTTACCAGGCGGAAGATATAGATCTGGGAGACGATGAATGCAAAGATATTCAGTCCAAAGCAGAAATACCAGGAGAATTTTCCCGGGAAGAAAGAACAAATGGTATGCAGGATCAGAAGCTGCAGAGGCGGATTATAGTCGTTATTTGTATTATAAAGTACCGCATCATAGCGAAAACGCTGATCCTCTTCCACAGTAATATATCTTCTGAAATCCTCGGAATCTCTCCACTTGTTCATTAAAGACGTTCCGTCGTTTGCGATATCCAACTCTTTGCTTTCCACGCTGTTGGCAAAGCCATAACTCCAGACCTCATCCGAATGAAAGCCCTGTTTGCATTTTGAGAAAATAAAAAAAAGCATAATTACCTGCACGAGAATTATGGCAGTCAGGATTATGCTCTTTTGAACTTTTTTATCGTTGATCATTCTTCGGTAAATTCTCATACCAATTCCCGGAAGTTTCTTTATTACAGATAAGGTAATACTGGATTCTAATCTTCTTTCCGTTAATCATATAATAATTATACTTTGCATCATGACCCTCATTTCCTCCAGGTAAAGATTTCTTCGGATATGTCTCCACCCAGGAAGTACCATCAAAAAAGATAGGCTTAGACTTCTCTGTTTTCTGGAACATAGCAAAATAAATCGTGTATGGCAAATGAGGATCACTGTCAATGTATTGCTCATAGTTAGCCGCCCCAATAATCAAATAATACGGATAGTCTTCCTCCTTATCATAACCGGCAGTCTTGAGAATCCTCTTTGCAAATTCAGTATAATCTTCTGCTATTTTTATGTTGGCCTTCTTATTATAACGCTTATACAAATATATATCATTGTTTTTAATTATTTTCCCGTTTACATTCTCCTCTTTGCCATCAATAAATGGAACCTCCTCATTTGAGAGAATGCTCTTCTGTCCTTCTTCATTTTTTCCTCTGGTCGCATAAGCACTGGAAAACTCCACTTGGGCAGCAGTAAGGCAGTTCTTGGCTTCAAGCATATCCTGTTTCTTTTTTGCCTTATCAATCCAACCAAGTAAAGCCGGTACAAGGATTGCTGCAAGAATTGCCAGAATAACAAGCACAACAATCAGCTCCACCAAAGTGAAGCCAAAATTCTTATTCTTTTTGGAATTGCCTGTTCTCATCATCTGCATTTCCTCATCAGGAAGCCCTAATTGACTATATTCATACAAATATTGTACACAATCTTTCTGTTTCCTGCAAGATTTTCGCACCAATGCTGAATTCACGGTAATGAAATAGTACTAAAACAAATATGCGTATTTTCTAAACTGTCTGTGTAAAACCTCATCCACGCGTTCCGTAATCAAATGTGCTTCCTTCCTTACAGAGTGGGATTCGTATTCCTTTTTGATCCCTTCCCACAATTTCAGCAGATCATTTTTGCTACAGGAGAAATGAAAACCGCCGGGATACAGCTTTCTTGCCTCCTCCGCCTGGAGATCAAAATCCGCAGAGAACGGCTTGGCGGATATTAGAGATTCGCACTCCCCCACGCTTTTCTCCAGGGGATAATCTCCCAAAATATCCGAATACAAACCCGCGCCAAAATCAAAGTACGGGCAATAGCGATACTCCGCTTTCTTGGAATGACATAAAAAAGCGATATTATTGGTATGCCTGTCTTCGTTTAGAAATAACGCATCCAGCTCCAGCATGGTAGCAAGGTACTGACCAAAGCCGGCCAGCCCCGTCAGATTCCGCACAAAATCAACCAAATAGGCAATCCGGTCTTCCACCTCGCCGAATTTGGCCAACTGCGCAGCCAGACTAAGGCCGGTCATCAAACGATAGAGTCTTTCCACAGTGACCAATTCCCAGCCTTCTTCACGGAAGTTCTCACTCATACACCCGTCATATTCGCGATTCTGCCACAGAACTTTGATGGGAACATAATGTACATATTCTTCTATATCGGTTTGTTCAATCATTTTTGAAACAACTATTTCAGCCAGGCTCTCATAGCCAAAACCGTCAGCCTTAATCCAATTGTTACCTACCTTCCATTTCAGCTGGTTTCCCTTGGAGGAATGCCCCCATGTCTGTATCGGAATTTCATTTTCTATATGAACTACCTGCATAACATTAAACCTCCGGCCTGAAATAAGTAAATTTAAGCCATCTGTCATCTTCTCCGATCTGGCCTCCGGTTTTTTCCAAAATCCGGAAGGGATCATAGGAATCCAAACCAAGATCGCGCAGAACCTGTTTTATTTGAAACCGGCCTGCCGGAATACAACGTTCTGACAGAAAATATCGGAAATCATCCCAAGAAGGATTCTGTATGATTCCAAAGGCCCTTTGCATCGGATCGTCCGTATAATTATGAACCGCGATTTTTTCATTTTTGAAATCGACAAGGATAACCGTATTACAAACATCCTGATCCATATAATCAATTCGTACCCGGTATTCGCCCAAATCTTTCTTACGAAACTCACGGTTTAACTTTGCCCATAAAGAATAAAGACGAAAAATCCTGTCAGTCTGCTTTTCCGCGGAAAAATAAGCAGACAATGTCTGCCTGGAAACCCCTGCCTCCTTGGAAAGTGAAAGGATGGTCTCGCCGTCTTTATGACGTTCTATATATTTTTCGATTTGATCCGGTGTCAAAGTTTTCTTTCGCCCGGCGCCTCGTTCATTCAACCCTGCCATAATCGGTCTCCGTATGTATAGATACGATTTACATTAAATCTATACCCATTCGTTCCTTATGTCAATAAATTAATTTCTTTACATTCTATTCATGCAAAAAGAAACCCCGCAGATTTCTCTGCGGGGTTCCGTTGTAATCATTCATTAAAGAATACCGAATAACTGACAAACCAGATATTAGTAAACCTGTACCCACTTCATATCAGTAGGTGCACTCGGTGCGGCCTTGGAAGAAGTCCAAGTCGATCCATCAAATACACAGTAGTTGTCAGTTCCCTCACCATAGTAAGCATTGCGAATTGTATAACGCTCATGGTTGTCAGAAACAGCTCCTTTAGACGAATTACCACCAAGTGCTACCCAGAAATGAGATGCATCATTACCAGTTCCAGCTGCATTAGGCGTATCTGCAGTACTTGCTATAATGTCTTTTCTGGCTACCAGTGAACTCAGGTTATCGTCAAGCGCTTTGTTCTCGCCGTATAAACTGGAAAGTTCAGCCTGTGTAGCGGTTAAAGCTGATTTAGCATTCAGTACATACTGTTTCTCTCTTGCTCTGTCGATGTATCCCAATAATGCAGGTACAAGGATTGCAGCTAAGATAGCTAAAATAACCAGTACAACGATTAATTCTACTAAAGTGAAACCTTTGTTATTCTTCTTCATAAGTTTTTCCTCCTTTAAGTGATCTAAGTTGTATGTCAACTCTCTCATGAATTATTGTAATTGAATTTTATCAACGAATACCAATAAAGGCAAGTGTTTTTCAGCATTCTTTGTATAAATCCACCTATTCCACAATAAACCGAAATTTCTTTTGTGCATTTTGACGAAGGATTTTATTTCATGACACTTTTTTCATCGATTTTTGGTCGATTTTTGAGTCATTCCTCACTTTTTTAACAGATTTTCAACCCGAATTATGTTTTCCGAAGCGTCACTATAGTTTTATTTTTTAAAGAAAAAAGTGAGTGCGAACTCACTTTTAATTCTTTCAGAAACGCCTATATTTCAAGGATTTTTAGCATTTTGCAATACCGGACTTTGGCCCTTGTTTTGAATTTTCACGCTAATATATTGTTATTTTTGCAAGAAAAAACACCCCTTTTGGTAAAAATACACAAAGAATTTTCCAAAAGTGATGAGTCACTCACTTTTAACGAACTTAATCGTAATAAGCGACTTTTACAAGCTCTTCGACCGTTGTAAGACCCTCATCAATCAGTTCCAGGCAGCTTTCTTTCAGTGTCAGCATGCCAAGTTCATCTCTGGCGTACTGTTTGATTTCTTCGGAAGTGGCATTTTCGGAAATCAGTTTCCGAACCGGCTTGTCAATCGGGAGAATTTCATGGATGGAAATACGTCCGCGATAGCCTGTTCCGTTGCACTTCTTGCAGCCCACTTTATGTTTTACCTTCGGAAGGATTCTTCCGACGATACGATTCTCTTCTTCCGTAGGCTCGCCCCATTCGCCGCAGTCAGGGCAAACCTTACGTACCAGACGCTGGGCGATGATACCAACCAGGGAGTTAGCCAGCATGTACGGTTCAATACCCATATCGATCAAACGGGTAACCGAAGATGCCGCATCATTGGTATGCAGTGTGGAAAGAACCAGGTGACCGGTAATTGCAGCACGGACGGAAATCGAAGCCGTCTCCGCATCACGGGTCTCACCCAGCATGATGATGTCAGGGTCCTGACGAAGCAATGCACGAAGGCCGATCTCAAAGGTAAGGCCTGCCGTATTATTTACCTGCATCTGATTCAGTTTCGGCAAGTTCTTCTCCACGGGATCTTCGATGGTGGAAATATTCACCGCCCTTTGGGAGAGCTCGCTTAAGATCATATACAATGTCGTTGATTTACCGGAACCGGTAGGACCGGTAACATAGATGATTCCGTTCGGGGAACGAAGCATGTTGCTGACAATCTGATAGTTTCTGTCGTTCATACCGAAGGTTCCGGAATGATCAATGGTCGCTGCGGATGCAAGCAAACGAAGAACCGCCTTCTCACCGAATACGGTAGGAATAACGGAAACGCGGACATTGACCGGGGTTCCGTCGATATTGGTCTTAAAATGACCGTCCTGCGGGATACGGCGCTCAGCGATATCCAAGTCACCCAGAATCTTAATACGGGCAATTAGGGAGTTATGGATGTTTTTCTGCAACGTCATGAAATCTACGATAACACCGTCCATACGCATACGTACGGAGGTATGTTTCTCAAACGGTTCGATATGAATATCGGATACGTTGGAATTGTAAGCTCGCACTACCAGGGAATTCAAAAGGTTGATGATTGGGGTATCATCGTCGCCTTCTTCCATATTTACTTCAATTTCATCTTCCGCCGCAAAATCGGACTTAGCTGCCTTGTCAGCTGCTTTCTTGGCGGATACTTCGGAATAGTAATAATGGATGGCATTGTCTAACGGCTGCTTCTCGCAAAGTTCGATATGCAGATCCGTTCCGGCTACCTGACGAACATCTTCAAGTCCATAGAAATTCAACGGATCATTGGTCAATACATACAGAACACCGTCTTCCGCGCGATATGCAAGAATACTGTATTTCTCGGCAAGCGGCTTCGGAATCATTTCCACCGCGTTAATATCGAAAGACAAATCCGAAATATTAACCAGACGGTACTGCAGTCTCTGTCCCAATGCTTCCAGCATCTGATGCTCGGTAATATAACCCAGTTCGATCAAAGCACCGCCCAGACGAACGCCTTCATGCGTTTTCTGATACGCAATTGCTTCACCGATCTGGTCTTCCGTAACATAACCAAACTCTTTTAAAACATCACCGATTCGAATATTTCTGTTATTCTTGATATCCATAAATATCCCCTGTTTCCCCGTTTTTATCGTAAATCGTAATTACTTACTTAATCAGTCTTTATCACACATATAAAGTTCCATGGTAATCGTCAAAGCGTCCATTGTCAAAATCTCATAATCAGTAGATTTCAGATCACGCCGGTTTTCTTCCGTCACCACGATGCCTTCCTTCGGTCTCTGTACACGATACTCACTCCAAGAGAAAGATGTAATCAAGATTTCTTTTTCGGAATCCATGATTTCCTGAAGAAATGCGCGAAGGTTCGTTTTCTCACCGCCAAGTGTCATGGTAACTCTGGCTGCATAAATATCGTTATTTACTCCGACGGTATCCGTATTTCCAAAGATATCCACCATTTCATATTCTACAGAGGTTTCTTCTTTGTCTTCTTTGTCTTTTTTATCATCGTCTTTGTCACTCTTCTTGGAATCCGTAGCACCCGACAGAAGGTCATCGTCAGTTTGTGCCAGGGCTTTGGCTGCATTTTTCCTCTCCTCTGCCCACTGAATCTGCTGTGAATACAGATCGGAATAGCGATATGCCATTCTCGCAGAAGGCTGTGAATCAATATGAATGCTTAAGTTCAAGGATTCCAGCTGATATTTCAAAGCCTTATTGGTCAGAAGCTTATCCACATCCGCTTCCTTCATACGGTCAAAGAACTTTTCCTTATCCTCTGCCATATTGGCCTCGAATTCTTCGCACTGGCTTTCAACGAAAATGTAGTTAGCCACTTTCTGCTCGTTGATCGATTTTAAAGCTTCCTGTTCCTCAATCTCGGCTTCCAGCTTATTGTACTGCTTGATCTGAGGGATGATTCCCCAATAACCGATGCCTACCACAACAACAAACAGGAACATGAAAAGAAGCAGGCGTTTATCTTTCTGGGACATATTACTCTTCATTAGTCACGCCCTCCCTTCCTACAGACTGTGCAAAGGTACAGGTAACATTAATGCTCCATGTGCCGTCCTGATTGTAGTTATATCCGCTGTACTGAACACTGCTGAAAATGTCCTGTTCCTGCAGACGGTAAATATACTGGTTGATCAGTTCCACATCCTTCGCCGTAGCGGTTACGTTTACCAGACCGTTGTCCGCATCAAAGCTTCCGATCTTGATATCCGCATATCCGCTCGCCGTACGGTATAATATGCTTTCCACTTCCGATGTCAGCACCGGATATGTATTGATGGTATTTAACACGTTTCGGATGGAGTTTGCTCTCGAAGCAAGTGTATCGCGACGCTCGGAGAACGCATCAAACATCGTTGCCTGCGAGATTACCATCGGATCTTCGTTATATTCAATCAAATCATCATAAACCACCTGGCGGCTCATACGAAGCAGGAAAACCGCCAGGAAAACAAGTGCCATGACTGCCAGCGTGATTCCGACGATCATGATGTTTTTCTTTAATTCCGGATTGATGCTCTTGGCTTCCTTGTCCTTCTCACCGATTCCGGCAAGGAAATTGCTTTCCTTCATTCCGTCGGTATAAAGACCACTCAATCCGAAGATTACCTGCTGGGCTCTGTGATTTTTCTCAGGATTCGATCCGAGACCCTGATTTAACACAGATACCGGAGCATTCAGACCATATGCGGAAACGATATCTCCGTAAAAACTCATATCGGAGGTTTCGGTTCCGGCAATTAAAATCTTCTCAACCGGCTGTTCGATTTTATGCGCCTGCATGAACTGGTTTAAGTTACTTAAGGATCTTGCGCAGTCCTCAAAGTAAGCACTCGTTCCGACATCATTGAAACATCTGGTGGAACTGTAGTAATTGAAGCATCCGTCCACCCAGAGGATGTTGGTTACAATATTTCCGTTCATGATCTGCATGATGAAGGTCTTGTAATACGAAGTGACGGTTTTGTCAACCATGCTGATAATGCTGCCTTCCGCAGAAACCAGGCTCTTTAATGTGATACCCGCTTCCTTGAAAATATCCACGTAGTCACGAATCAGATCCGTGTCCGCCATTTCCACGTAGTACTTCTTAAGCTTCTTTCCCGGAGTTCCGGACAGAACATTGTAGCAAACCACATAGTTCTCTCCTTCTTTCTCCATATCGGAAAGTTCACGGTTAAGGAACTGTTTGGTCTTGGCCGGAGAAAGCACGGGAACATCAACACTTCTGCCGTGAATCTTGTTACCGCCGACAACCAGATGCACGTCGGTTTTGGAGAAACGGTAGAATTCCCATGTTTCCTTGAGGAATTGCACGAAAGAAGGCGCGTCCGTGATGACACCGTTGATAATACTGCCTTCCGGTGCATCAAGAACCAAAGACTCCGAATAGGACCCTTTCTTTCCTCTGCTGCCCTGTACAAACTGTACCTGTAAGTTGTTTAAATAAACGCTTACACTCACTTTTGGTTTTTCCCCCTTTGTATATTTACATGGATCCGCCTGCAATTGACTGGTAGGATCCGTAAATCGGCTGAATAATGGCGATCATGATGAAACCAACGATACCTGCCATAACTACGATCATGACCGGTTCGATCATGGCTACCAGTTTCTCGGTAGCAATCTCTGAATCGTAATCCATCTGATCTGCAATGGATACAAGCATGCTGTCAAGTTCACCGGTTTCCTCACCGACGGAAACGGATGAGGTCAGTTTCTTAACAAAACCGTCAATACTGTCAATGCCCTGGCTGAGCGGCGCACCGCCTTTAACCGAAGCGATCATATCGTCAAACTGGCCTTCGATATAGGAATTACCGATGGTCGTCTTAGCAATCTGCAAACAGGTGATAATCGGAATACCTGCGGAGTACAAACTGGAAAGAGTTCTTGCAAAACGTGCGGTATATACGATCTTACGAAGTTTTCCGATCTTCGGCAGATGCAGTTCCAACCAGTCTTTCCAAAGTTTGACCGCCGGAATCGAGAAAACAACCTTGATTATGATAAAACCGATAATACCGAAGAAAATCAACAGGTACCATTTATGTGCCACGAAATCACTGATTGCCATTAATATTCTCGTTGCAATCGGCAGGGATTCCATCTGCGCGAACAAATCCTCAAACTGAGGAAGTACGAAGCCCATGATAACGATAACGACAAGTACGATCAAAACGCCCAGAATTTTCGGGTATGTCATCGAAGAATTAATCTTCTGATTTAAGCGATACTCCTTGCTGTAATACTGCGCCATATTCTCAGCGGTCTGGTCCAAGTTACCGGAACTTTCCGCCGAACGGATCATGTTAACGAATAACGGCGGGAATGTATCTCCCTGCTCTTCGAGCGCATCGGATAATGTCATACCGGAACGAACCTGACGCAGAACATCTGCGTAGATGTCTCTTTCCTTCTCAGGAATGGATTCGTCATCGGAGATGATTTTCAAAGCACGAACCAGCGTAACACCGGCAGCCAAAAGTTTGGAAAGATTTCTCGAAAAGTCCGATAAACGGTCTAATTTCAACCGTTTCGCTCTTCTTTTGCCGACGCTGACTTCCTGTGCCTCCAAGAGCATCATGCTGTCGCTTTTTAATTTTTCATGGAGTTCATTCTCATTGGCAGCGCTAAGGCTTCCGGAAATGATTTTTCCCTCTGCGTTTTGCGCTTTGTAATTGAATGTTGCCATTGATTATCCCCTTTTATTTCAATGTTTCTATTCGTCAAAGAATCTAAAAAGTGTAAGTCCGTAAGTTACTTCCCAGGTGTTGTGATCGCCGTTTCCGTAGTAGGTTACGCGGTATCTTCCGTTCGTATACAGCATATAACGTACACGGTGCCTGGTTCTGTCGAAAGAAATTACCTCATAATCGCCTTCGTTATCGCATAGCTCCTTAACACTGGACTTTACGCCTGACTTAAGACCACTGGGCATAGACGGATCATAAATCGTATCGCCCTTTGCGTAATATTCTATCTCCGTCGCGGATAGCGCAATGTAGACGTTCTTAGCATCTCTGAGCACCTGTCTTCCGCGAACCTGTGTTGCAAACACAAAGAAAACAGCCGCGCTAATAATCAGCACGCCCAGGATGATAAGGACCGCACGAAGTATCCATCCGATATGAATTTGGCTTTCGTCCGTCTTCTTTCTCATCCTTCCTAAATAAATGAACCCTTCTACACATTCGCATTTCGTCTTTTGCGTTCTGGCGAAAACAATCCAACGACTACGTTAGTATTTTACCACAAATTTTAATAATTATAAATTTTCAATGAGAAACATATTCGATTTCCGCATTCTTTGGTGCATTATAAATCCTAAAGAAACGACAAACCGTGAAATCGCCGTATTTCCCACTTTCCAACTTCATATATACTGCAATAACATTACCATCGTATTCGTTAATATTTACATCGGAAACCTGATAATGCGAAGCCAGACTGGCGTTTCTAGTAGAATTTGCCTGTGCAAAATCCAATTCCGTTATGGTATATCCGTTGTATACACTCTTGTCATAATTCCAAATTGTTGCAACACGGCTTTTTGAGGTATCCTCCTGATTGACTATAGGAAGATAATACACCTGTAAAATACCATCCTTGGCATAAATGCGCACCAATGTGTTGGTTCTGTCCCTAAGTTCAATCGCACTGCCGTCCACATCATTTCCGTCCATATCTTTTTCATAAATCTTTGGATTATAACTTGTTAAAATTTCATCATAATAGGCACCGGTAATCTCGGTGGATACCTTGTTTACCACGATATCCGCCACCTGACGCGCATAGCTTTCGCTTCTTACATGATAGTAAAGATTCGTTACATTAAAAATGATCACTGCTGCGGAAGACACGAAAATACTGAGCAACATAAAACTGACAACCATTTCAACCATGGTCGTACCTTTGTTGCGCTTATGGAATTGTCTGAACGTCTTATACTTCATCAGCATATCCTTCAGGTTGTTTTCTATCCATTACGGATTTGACGGACTCGAATCAACATATTCATATACCACTGCCTTGGGAACAATCTGTGTAACTTCCGTTTGTCCATCTTGGGGCTGTTCATTCCATACATAGGAATCCATCTTAATGTGATCCATGGAAATATCAAGTGTCGTATATACGCTCCTGTCATGATAATTCTCCGGCTTTGTATTCTCAGTATCGAGAATTAAGACCACGCCTGCATGGTTTTCTTCAAATCCGCCTTCGGAAACTCCGTTTCCTGCCACATAGGAAGTCTTTGTGATTAGCGAATTAGATGCCGAATCTTTCTTATACATTTCCCTGTAGAAACGTTGCTGCAGACGGGAAATATCCACAGAACGCATATACAGTTCCGAAGAAAATGTAACGATTGCATATAATGATGCAAGCACGGCAAAAAGCACGGTAAAAGAAACCAGGGTTTCAATCATCGTGGATCCTGCGTTTTTCTTATTCATAATGAGGTTTTTGTTCTTATTCTTCTTCATTTAAACCTCTTTATTTTCTTTCTACATGAACAAAGGTCCAGTCTTCATCATAATTAACCGTATGCGGTACCGGGTTGAATTCGCTGACTTCTCCCTCTAACCGAAGCTCCTGTATTTTCGCTGCATCGGTAATCTTATTTACAGACAGTTCGTAAATATCCGTTACGCGATATACCTGGTTTGCCGTCTGTGCTGTTGTTTCCACAATAAGACGAAGCCCGTTCTTGGCAGATATCGGATTTGCAGCAATAGCCGTTGCAAAATCAACGGCATCCATACCCTCAGGGGGCATCCAGTAAATACAAACCGTTGTTACGGCAGGGGTACCTTCAATATTGGAATTATTATCCACTGTAAAATAGCGACACGCATAATCCCTGTCATGGCCGGCAACTGCAGTGATTCCGTCATCCTGAAGTAAATAGCACGGCCAATCCTCCCAATCTCCCGAAGTATCGTTATACGCGATATTGTATCGGATATACTTCCACAAATTACTGTTCAGGTAGGCATCTCCATCCGTAAGTTCATCCGCAAGAGCATTACTTAATGTGTTTACTGCTTCAGCATTTCTTGTACTGGTTAGATTCTTTGTCTGGGAAGCATACAGATTGTAGGAAACCAAAATCAGAGAAAAGACAAAAATCATTACCACCAGGATGATGACTACCGTCAACACCATGGCTGCGCCTTTGTTATTCAGTTTGCGCTTTGAAGTATGATTCATTGTGATGTCCTTACTGCTTTACAAATCCAACCGGAGCGGTATAATCATCCGCGGAGTAATTCGGAATATAACCTTCCTGACCTTCCGTCTTATTTACCATCGTGACGAACTGTGCATCAACCAAATTGAATCGACCTTCCGCAGTCGTGTTCTCAATGTCAGTAGGATCGGTATCTGAAGCAATATTTGCAAAATGATAATACTTTCTCTTGAAGTAAAGTCCCTTCGTTCCGTCTTCGCCGTAGTAGTAGAGCTGTACCGGCCAGTGGCTGTTGTCCGGTGTAGTGTCACCACCTGAACCCGGAATCCTTCCCTCTGAAATAACCTGTTGCAGATATGGAATAAAATTATCAACAGTTAACGCCTCATCATGTGTTGCCAAATAAGCTGAAGCAACCTTTGTAATATACAACAAATATCCTTGATCTAGGTCGTTTGGTTGTCCGTTGTCAAACTCCTTCGCAAAGAAGTAGACCAGATAAGGCTCCGGTTCGCCATGTAAAGACACCCTCTTTATAAAATCATTATTATATTGGTTTACAAATGATCGGGCATCATTCATCTTTTCAGAATATTCATTAAAATCGATGTTAATTGCGTTGGTATTAACACCAATGGTTGCAGTCTGATCAATTTCTCCGCTACCATCTAATGTTCCCGTCTTGATTGCAGTTTTTGCGAATTCGCAAAATGCGTTCCAATCAGCAGGCTTATTCAAAACTAATACATAATATGCATATAGTTCTTTCAGTATAGCTTCTGCGCCCTGTATTCCACAACGAGAATATATATATGCAAAATCTTCATCTATACCAGCTTTATGAATATTTGTTACGTCATTTGTTATTATATAGGTCGGATAACCTGGATTATCCCATCCTGCAGGCTTTGTAATTGTGGCTAATTCTTCGTATAACTCACCCACCTTAACAGAGAACACAACTTGCTCACCGGTAGGTTGAGGCGCATCCGGAACAGTTACATTATCAGTCGTGCCCCAAACATAGAAGTTGCGGGCAAAATTGGCGTCATTGTCATTCGGTGCAAGCGGACGTGCAAGTTCTGTCTCAGTGCCTTCGTTTAATCCGCTACTTTCCAGACACTTTGTCATACCTTTTACATTTTCCGCACTGATACCAAACTTCGCTCCGGTACCGTAGTTTCTGCACAGAGTAAAGATGCCTTCATTATTTGTGCCAACCGCAATTCCCGCAGACTTTCCGTTTGCTTCCGTTACCGAAATCGTTCCCATATTGATGCAGTTTTCAAAGGTAACAGACGGAGTATTTCCAAGAGATGTAGCTGCTTTACCTGCAATACCAGCAGCATTATCCTTTCCGAAAATATCACCTTTATTAATACATCCTGTTATTATCGAATTTCCGTTAATAAACGCCGCAAAGCCAGCAGCCGTTCCAATCTTATCAGCCTTATCCGCATAACCTACCGGCATGGTTGTGATACAATTCTGAATGGTACCGGTTGTGTTGCCTTCACCGTTCTGTCCCACAAGACCACCAATATACTTATAAGTGATGTCATTGTCAGCCTTAATATTAATTCTTCCCTTGCGATCGCCATCTGCTCCGTTGATACAAATATTGCTGATCGTGCCTATATTCCTTCCGGATAACAGTCCAGCATAATCACAATTCAGAGCGTGTAATTCCGCATTCAAAGAATTATTAACAATCTCCTCCGCAGTCAGTTCGGAAACATTCTTGTTAATCTTTGAATTGGTAATCGTACCGGCATTGATTCCGGCATATACGCCTACATAAGGTGTATTAACCATTTTAACAGCAGATGTAATAACTGTATTTCCGGCACTATAGGTATCAATCACAGCATTTGGTGCATTATATCCACAAATTAATCCGGCAGCTGTTTTTCCTTGAATAGCTTTAAGGTTTCCGTCAACAAACCGAACATTTTCCATCTTAAGATTTGGAGAAATATTCTCGCCGGCAAATCCACCTACAATTTCTCTGGCTTCGTTGTCTACCATATCGTCTACCATACCAAGTGTCTGACCATCAAAGAACGAATTGCCGGTTCCCATAACTCCGTTTATACTGTTTAATCCAACCGCACCGCCGGTAAAAGTATTCTTGCTAATACCCGAACGATAACCGGAAATTGTACAATTCTGTACAGTACCTTCACTGACTTCCGCAATCTGACCAAGATATGTTCCTTTTTCAGATTTGATAACTCCCTGATAGGAAGCGGAATCAATGATACATCCCATCGGAATTCTGCCCACAACACCACCGGCATAAGAAAACCTTCTTTCACCAAAAATGGCAGAATTTCCCGCATTTTTCTCCATCCATGCATTAGGAAGACTTGCCGGTGTAATATATTCTTTCGTCGTCACATCAGTATTGCCGGTCATAGAAGTACCTCCAAGCTTGAAGGTAAATTTCAAGCCGTTCGGAAGATAACCAAATACACCACCCGCAAACATATTTGCCGTAACAGATCCGCCTCTAACCGGCTTTATGGGGAAGGTTTGCTCCTTTGTTACAGTTCCCATCTTAGGGTTCAGTGTACCAAGAGCATTATTCTCCGACTCGTTTACAACGCTCACTATTCCAGCATAATTCTGCTGCAGAACTAGTGTTTCGTCGATGAATTTCATAAAAGCGTTTTCATCGTTTTTATAGCCTGTTACAGCCTTAAATATCGGATAAACTAGGCAGAAATCATCGGAAGTATTTGTATTACCTGAGTTAAAAATATGTTCATTCCTATACTGATACAGACCACAATATCCACCTGCAAAGGCTCTGTCCGCTGTTACATTCACATCTTCCGCATAAAGGTTTTTGGTACTTAACTGAACCGCAGGATCGCCGGTTTTATCATATGATGCATCATATTCGTTGTACATTACACCGAATACACCGCCGGCATAGAAATCTGCCTTGACGGTAGCATTTTTAACATATCCTTCATATGTGGAAACACTTCCGACAGCACCGGAGAATCCGCCCACCGCCACAATTCCTTCTACAATGATCTTAGATTCACCGCCATCAAGCCATGCATTAATTGTTGTAGATGATACCGAATGAACACCGGTATATCCAAATGCTCCACCGACTGCATATCTGCCGATAATATGAGCAGGGTGATTTTGAATATACGCATTATTAACATACTGTGCATTAAGATTAAATCCGGCTGTACCTCTTCCGCCGATACCACCGACCATATCTCTTCCGAGAACAAGCGCTCCGTTCACGTATGAATTGTAAACATTTACTTTATTATTACTGGACGCGTTACTGGTTGCACCCCAGATGCCACCTGTTGAATCGCCGCCCCATACAACAGCATTCACCTCGCAATAACTGTTCTTGTTTGTATTTACATCTACGTTGTTCAGAATCTTCCCGACAATGCCGCCTACCGCGTTACCGCCATATAAACTATAATTCTGTACGGTCTCAAGACTATGAGCATCTATATTCATATTTCCTGCTGTAATATCATCAAATCCTGACAACTGAAGCGCCAGTTTCTTTGCTGATGCATCCTGAAGATTATCAAAATCCGTAAACTTGCTTGCAGCCAGACCTATAACACCGCCTACGGAAGAATCGGGAGCTCCTGATACAGCTCTGGTTCCACTCTTGGTAACGCCACCTGTAATAGCTCTGTCCTGAGCGTATAAGAATTTGCCGTTTTTATAATCATCCGTAAACATTTCTCGTTTAACACCAAGAACTACCGCATGATTACAGATTCCCGAAATCGGCTTATCATCTCCGGGGATAGGGGTGGCCTCAGAACCGGTGTTTTCGGAAGGATAACGGAAACTGATCTTTGTAATATCCTCAGCACCGATTCCGAAACTTCCGGAAAATCCGCCTACATACATAATACCAATTGTATTTACATAGTTCTCTGCATTGTATCTGCCCTGATTCGTTGATTTGGTAATCCGGCTTCCATCAAAGCATCCGAACATACCGCCTACATAATTTCGTCCAAACACAAAGCTCTCATAATTTCCTTCGTTGTCGGCTTTCTTATTGTTGGAACAATCCGTAAACTGAGTTAATCTGGCATAGCCAACCAGGCCGCCTACATAGTAATCATGTTCTATGCTGTTCCTGATCTCTTCATTCGTGATGTTTGACTTTCCGCTAACAGAACGGACCTCGCTCCATTCCGCATCGGTATACAAATGATATGAATCGCAATTCTTTACATTTACTTTCAGTTCCTCATTTTCAATAAAATCATACCAATATTTATTGCTATATTTGTTTTTGTTCTCAAGGAAATATCCGTCCATGGTAATGCCGGCAATTCCACCAATGTTCGCACAACGCTGAAGCATTCTCTTGGAGACCATAACATCATTCGCGACTTCCGATTCATCATAGATTCCGCGTTTTTGTGCTTCGTTATGCAAGTTATTGAAATCGGAACTGCCCGAAATATAACCTCTGTTATGGCAATTCTCTATTGTAATCTTGTCTGCGATGACAACCTGTTTTCCGGTAATCGATGTACCTGCGGTAATACCGCCATTATCATCAAACGATCCGAAAATTGTATAAGGATCGGAATAATATGCTTTACGGCTGTTATATGTTGCCAAATCATTTCCTCTGGAAGTAAAAGAACGGATTGCATAAGCGCGTCCTACGATACCACCGACATTTTCCATACCTTTCACGGATGCGTAATTGTACAGTTTCGTCAGATTTACTTCAGAATCAGTCAACGTCCAGGACTGGCGTCCTACGATTCCGCCGACATCCGTTTTACCGGTTACCAAGGATACTCCTGCCTCATCCGCCTTGAGATCATCTCCGTCAGGATTTGTGGTATCACGCAAAGTAAGGTTGGAAAGTCTTCCCAGGTTATCACCCGTGAATCCGCCAACCATATTGGTGTATACAAGCACGTCTCCGCCATTTACTGCATCGTGTAAAATCTCTTCGCCGACCACCCTGTGCTTATTCAAACGAAGGCCCGTGATATCACCGGCATTTTCCGCAAAAAGTCCTAAAGGAAGTTCACCCCTAACCACTCTTTCCTGGGTTGGATGCGCTCCGCCATAAACAGTCTGAGTATCATAGACGCCAAAAGTATTTAATTTTCGTTTCTTATCAATCCATTCTTCTCTGGATGCCTTACCGTAAACACCATATCGCATATTTCCGGAGAAGGTGATTGTCAGGTCGCTGATAGTAAAAGGTTTCGTGGTATCATCTGCATTCTCCGGAAGGCCGGTGAATACATCTCCGGAGCCTAAACTGCGGAATCCAGGGAACGCATAGCCTGCTGTTCCCGCATGAGTTCCTCTGTTAATATCCAACTCCACACCGTCATAACTAATACCGGATGGTGTTCCAACATCAAGCGAATCAAAGAACCAATTCTTGCCCTCATTTCCGACAGTGCTAATTACACCGGTAAAATCTTCCCAATCAATATCCGTTGTAAGACGGAAGGTTTTGTTGATATCACCCTTTTCCCAATCAGTCTCATACCGAACATTATATAGATGTCTTCCGTTTTCTATGGTATATTCGGCGTCTAAACCATTTTTGTTGATTTCCTTAAAGGTAGGACACTCCGCATTGGATTTGGAAACCGAATCCCCGGCTCCCTTACTTACCAAACAACCTACGCTTGTAATTTCATCCATGTTAAATCCATAACGATAGAAACTGTATGTCGTTAGGAAAGCGGAATCCATAGTAGTATCTTCCGCATAAAGGAAGGACTGCGCCTGTACGTCGGCCGCATCAAGCGCAAGAATGAGCTCTATTTTTCCATCAAGCGTTGTCTCTTTCCAGACAGGAATCCTCATTTGAATATCTTCTCCGATATGTGTTCCCGCCTTAAACCTTATCGTTACAGTCTGCGGCTTCTTTGATGCCGCTGCCGGATCTTCCGTTATTGTTGTTGCCGGTGTAAACTCGAAAGTCATAAGTTTGCTATTCGAATCTACGATTCCGCCAGGCGCATTGCAAAGCGTTATCATATATGGCTCATTATAAGAAATTGTATCTTCACGAATAACAAGTTTCAGCGCATATTCATTACGAAGTTCCACATTGCTTAAGACAGTCTTTCCCATGCCTTCCAAAGGAACGGAAAGACTCTGTGCAGCAAAATAGCCAAGCATCAAATCTCTTCTGGTATCTTCCGATCTGTCGCGAACAGAGGAAAGAGCCTTGGAGTTTGTTGCCAGTTGCGCATGTGTCAATTCATCGATGCGGTCACTGTAACATACAGAGAATACCTGTCTTGCCTCAGGTGAGAATTCCAGAATAATTGCACCGTTTAAAACAGACTTTTCGGAAATATACGGAGCAATTAAATCAAATAACAGTTTCGCTCCTGCATCGTCCACATTTACACCGAAATCCGGTTCTTTCAGATATCTGTCGTAATCACCCTTCTTTGCGGAAAGATAATAAATGCTGCCCTGGTATTTTGCTTTTTCCGAAGAGGAAACCTCCCCCGGAGTATTTGCCCATATAGCAATACCATTGCTCGAACCATCCGGTTCCCACTTGTAATAATCCGTTGAACCGGAATCATATTTAATCTTACTTCCGTCAAAGAGTCTATGATTCTCAGGTCTTCCGATATCGTTTCCCAGTCTCGACAGAACACCGTAGACTTTTTCTTCGTACATACCGGTCGCAGCCAATTCCGAAAACTGGTTCTGCGCCGCATAGAAGATTGTTTCCGCTCCGGTATTCTCTTTCTTGAAGCGCGTCCAATCCTGCCAAGTCAAAATACCCGCCACACTGATTGCGGCAAGAATTGCCATGAGAACAAGCACGACAATCAGCTCCACCAACGTGAAGCCTTTGTCGGAGCGTTTTAAATATTCTCTTTTAATGCATTCGATTCTTTTCACTGAGTTTTACCTTCTTGGTCCGCCTTGTAAGTAGAAATACTTATTATCCTGCACTTCATATATATTTCCGTTTCTTTCAGCCGTTTTACCTGCATACAATCCCACATCCTTGCCACTAATCTTGGTAGCGTATTCACCACCGATTTTAATTCTGGTATTGGTGCCAAGTCTGTATTCAAAAATATCGTTCTCTTTCATATCCCATTTCTGATATGTTCCGGCAAAGGCATTAAATACATTATCAACGCCGTTCCTGTCGCTTAACAGAAGCATCTTATAGATATTCTTTAGATTGCTCATATCCGGTGCATCACCGAAATCCAGGGACGTTAAATTTTTGCAACGTTCAAACATGCTTTCCAGATTGCTTACCTTACTCCAATTTCCGGTAATTGTCGCATTTGTTAATGAAGAGTTGTTGTAGAACATATTCTTCATGCTTACATCGTTACTGCTTCCCGATGTGTCAATTCTCAGGCTCGCAGAAGTAAGTCCGGTACATCCGGTAAACATAGCTTCCAAATTTGTAATACTCTTAAGCTCAAAATCAGCCATGTTTACGGTTTTAAGTGATGTGCGACCGCTAAACATACTTGCAGTGGAGGTAATACCTTCACCGCTTCCCGCCATGGTAAGATTCTCAAGGTTGGAATCCGAGGTGAATAAATCTTTAATCGATACACTCGTCGATCCCGGCAGCGTGCTGACATAAAAACTTAAATTCTTCACATTTGAACAATAACTGAACATAGCCTCCATGGTTGTGACATTTTCCAAATGCAGGTGATCCAGCGAAACATTTACAAAACCGGTACAACCGGTAAACATATTTTTAACGCTTAAACCGGCTGTAGATTCGGAGGTATCTATCGTAACATTCGGCAGCCCCGTCAGACTTGTACAACCACTGAATGTGCTCTCAAGGCTGGAAATCTTTCCACCGGAAACCGTAAGATTTACTTCTGTCAAATCGGTATCGCCCTTAAACAGATTTGATAAGCTGCAGCCCAGCGTATTTTCTGACGTATCCACGGACAATCCTGCGCTCTGCAGGCTTGTACAATCGCGGAACATTTCCGTCATATTGGAAGTCTTACCGAAAGTAAATCCACTTAAATCGACAGCGGTAATTGCCGATGCGCCATAAAACATTCTGTACGTAGACGAAATATTGCTTCCGTCTCCCGTAATACTTACTTCCGTAAGAGCTTTATCGCCATTGAACATATTTGCCATCGGAACGCCCGTTTCCGAATTTGAGGAATCAACATTCAATTTTGCGGAAGTTAATCCTGTACTGCCGATAAACATAGAATCCAAGCTTCTAATGGTGCTTAACTCAAATCCACTCATATCTACCGTTCTTAAAGCAGCTCTGTTTTTGAACAGATTGGCAGTTGATGCAATTCCTTCTCCGCTTCCCGTAATGGTAACATTTGCCAGATTACCGGTATTTGTGAATAAATCTGTTATTGAAACATTCGTACTTCCTGATTTCGTGCTTACATCTAAGGTAAGGTCCGTCATTTGTGTACAGCCGTTAAACAATCCTTCCAAACTGGTGACATTGACCAGATTTCCGGAAGTCATATCAGCATTCACCAAGCCGGTACAACCATAAAACATATTCTTAAGCGTTACTCCCGATGCGGAATCCGATGTATCAATAGCAATACCCGAAAGATCGGTAAGATTCGTACAGCCCTTGAACATGCCTTCCAAACTGGAGAAATTGCCGTTGGCATTAACGGTAACAGAGCTTAATACTGTATCACCCGAAAACATATTTGCTGCAGAAACGCCGCTTGAGCCGGAAGGGGTATTAATATTCAATTCCACGGTAGCAAGTTTCTTGCAACCACTAAACATATTTTCAAAATTTGTCGCATTGGAAAGCGTAAAGCTTGCGCATTCAAGTTTCTGGGCATTTTGGAAGAACTCGGACATATCGCGCACTTCCGAGAAATCCAAATCTGCAAGATTGATATTAGCAGCAGTCCAGTTTAAGAACATTTGCTCCATTCCCTGATTGATAATCAGGAAATCAGCTTCTGACCACCAGCAAACATCATAGCCTGTTCCATTCTGTTCAAGCCAGAAGTAAACCGGATAACCTTCCGTAAATGTCGGATCCGTTAACTGATCCGTGCAACCATTCTTGGCTTTGACAATTTCTTCCGTCAGACTCGAATCCGTAACATGACGGAAGCTCAGGTAATTAGCTTTCGTTATAGGCTTTCCGCCGTATAGCACATTATGATAAACCCACCCCTCGTTCTCTGCCTTCATCCGAGCCATAAGTTTATACGAGAAGTAACCTTCTTTTGCTTCACCATCTCTGATATGTCCGTCAATCCATCCATATGTTCCGCTAACATTACCTGCATCGTATGTAGTACCCTTTTCACCTATAATCTTAGTACAATTCTTAAATGTGTCCGTACTGGTTGTACTCTGAACCAGGGTGCAATTATCCGTTGCATAGATTCGTCGAAGGTTTCCACAACTTTCAAACGCAGACGCACAGTTCGTAACGTGAGTGGTATTCCAACTGCGAAGATTCAATTTGGCTAGTCCACTACAGCCCCGGAACATTCCATGGATATCCGTAGCAGTTGCATTTACTGTCATCTCACGGAAGTCCTGATTCAATTTTGAACAACCGGCAAATGTTGAACCGAAATTGGTACATGCCTGTAAATTCCATGCGGTACCGAAGTTTACTTTTTCAAGATCTGTGCAACCATTAAAGGTTTCTGCCATCGTTGTGATTGCAGCAGGATTCATGGCCGACAGGTCAACATTCTTTAATTTAGAGCAACCGGAATATGTTGCTTTCATATTCGTCAACTTATTCGTGGTTTTAATTTTCGGAAGAGCCGTGTCGACCGAACAATTTTGGAATGTAGACTCCAAACTATTACATTCCGGCAAATTCCACACATTGTTAGAGTCTAAATTCACGTTTAAAGTTGTAAGTTTGGAACAGCCATAAAAAGCTTTATCAAGCAACTTTACACTGTTCATATTCCAATGAGATACATCAATTGTTGTTGCATTGCTACAGCCCAGGAAAATATATTTCATATTTTCCACTTTGGAAGTATTCCAATTCTTCACATCAAAGGTCGAAGATGCTGAACAGCCTGCAAAAACACCCTCCATTTGTTCCAAATTGCTTTCAGTAATTGTGATGTTATGAAAATCATTATTTAAGCTATGACAATTCTCAAATGCATAATTCATATACCTGCAATTATTCAAAGTCCAGGTATCCGAATTAAGCGTTGCGAGTCTTTCACAACCGGAAAAAGCCTTATCCAATGTGGTGACTGAACCAAAATCCCAGTTTCTAAGATCTAATGAACCAACATTTTTACAGTCGTTAAATATATAGGACGCATCCGCCACAACTGTCGGTGTCAAACCACTCACATTAATTGTTGTTGCCGCTTCACATCCCCGGAACATGCTTTGCATCGTAGTAACATTCGTGGTATCGAAACCATCCCCAAAAGAAATTGAGGTTATCGCCTTGCAACCTTCGAACATATGGGAAGTATCCAATAAGGTTCCTTCCTCGGCATTAAACTTTTCCAAGTCAGAAAGACTTGTAAGGACGGTGCAACCGTTAAACATATTCGAAGTATTTGTCAAACTTCCCGCATGGAAGTTATTACCGAATTTGACGGATTGCAATGCATCATTGCCTGCAAACATAGAGCTCATTGTAGTGATCTTCGCCGCATCGAATTCACTGAAATCAACATTTGCCACCTTTGTAGCGGAATTAAAGAAATCACTACAATCATCAGGCAGATATACCGTTGTGGCATCCGTCCACCATTTCAGTTGCCCTTCTGATATCCAACCCCATATTTGTCCACCTTCACCCTGAAGTCCCATATCAATCCTTGCGGATCCTTCAATACTCTGAACCATGGCCGGACTATCATAAGATCCTGCAGGGCCGCCGGTAACCTTTTGCATGCCTGTAAGCGTAGATCCGCCAATCAGGGCCTTGGTTTTAGCCTTATCCAATGTAGCAACCTGAGTAATGATTTCATCACTTTTTACCACACCGGTAAACGTAAATTGATTTTGATTGCTGACAAAAATATAGTTCTGCAATATTGACTTGTCGAGAGTAATAATATCTGAGCCTTCCGGTTGCCATCCCTGAAGTTCATAAGAATTTGAGGCGGTATTAACAACATTCACCCAGTATGTATGATTATCATCTACCCGGAACTTGCTGACACCTTCCCCGTTTATAGTCCAATAACTGCTGATGTTTCCGTCCGTATCTTTCCAGAACACAACCTTCACGGAGTCTTTCCCGGAGTTGGAAGTACGACCGTCCAGTGAGAAGAATACATGACTCAATGTATTGGCAGGTAGTTTAAATGTAACAACCTTTACGGAGCTCTTCTTGCTGGGATCCGTCTCATCCGGATCATCGGGTATGGAGCCGTCAAGGTATGCAAAATCCTGCTTGTAAGGCCATACATAGATGACATTCTCTTCGTCTGTTGAAGAAAGATTCAACTTTGCCATCGCCGTATCTTCGGAATCGAATATAGTCCACTCCGTTCCGTCATAGGCGGCATATTTTTCGCCTTCACGATACAACGCTTTACTTACGGTGTAGGAACCTATATTCTTCGCAATGGCAACGGTTTTGCCATCCCAAAGTTTCTGCTCGTTCCATACGGTGAAGGATGTGTCGGAATTATTTTTATCATTGTCTACTGCTGCCAATGTTCTGGTAGCCTCGCGTTTTGCAATAGAGAAACGGCTAGATCCATCCGCATAAATATCAGAAAGTGCGGTCTGGGTCGCGGCTAAGGCCTTTTCACCTGCTGCCTCAATTTCTTTTTCCTTGCCTTTGTCAATAAACGCAATGAACGTCGGCACCGCAATCGCTGCCAGTATTGCCAGGATTACAAGCACGACAATAAGCTCCACCAGGGTGAAGCCTTTCGATTTGCGCGACCGGCGCGCATTTGCAGTATTCAAATTGTTTTTCGATTCCTTGCCGTTTCTGCTACGGATCCCCCAAATAAATCCCGTATTCATAAGCATATTCCTCCATGCTTACCCGTAGGCGATAAAAGGCATAGTTTTGCGTATTTAATGTTAACATAAAAAGCGCCTATTTGCAAGGAAAATGGCGCTTTTTACTGTGTTATTCATGACCGTTTTTTCATAGTTGGTAAGTGAGTTTTTACTCACCATTTTGCTACTTTTCGGCGCAACGCTCACGAATTTCATCCGCACACGATGCTCGTTCCATCGAAAGTGTCTTATATCCGTCTTTATACGGATCGTACGGGATTTCATAACGGCTTAACCAGACATGGCAGGCCTCCGCATCCGTTAAGGAGAAGCGTAACATCTGGTCAACATCCTTATATTCCGGCGATTCCAGCAAAAATACGATGAAATTTGCCTGCATCTCCGGGTCTGCGATATTAAAATGCCGGTATTCTCCCGGACCGCCCTCGTCAAACCAGGCTTCCGCAAAGGAGAAAAGCTGCTCTTTTTTCTCATAGGATGTACACTGCGCATATCCGTAGCCGCCGTCCACGTTTGCCCACTCGAGGTATTTATTCACATATCCCTGCGTTTCACCTTTATATCTCGACAGCAGGAAATCTTCCCTGGTCACAAGACCCTTGTTTACCTGATCGGTATAGTCTTCATCCTCTACATTCCAGCGCTTATTGTTTAGATTCTCCAGGTTATTGGCGCGGAATTCGGACTCAGCCCGTAAATTGCACATTACACCGACAACCGCCGTATCGTTTCCGTCGAAATGTCGGTAAAGCACCTTCCAAAGCAGCTCTTCCTCGGATATATCCTCTCCGTACTCCAGATTCGGAACCATGGAAAATACTTCCGAGAAGAGTTTCTCGTCCTGCCTGTGCTTTTTCCTTGCAATGCTGATACGGATGACGGTAAAAATTGTAGCCGTCAGCGTTACAAACACAAGCCCCGCAATCACCAGCGCCCTGAACTGACGCAGCAGAAGGATTCCCCTGCGTCCGGTCTCGATTAGATTTAACCGTTCAAAAGCCTTTCTTTTGATGGCATAATAGACTCTCTGCCAGCGGTTCTGGTATTTTACCCTCTCACGACCGATGAAGGTCCTGTGTCTTTCATATCTTTTATCCCGGCCGGCTCTGCGCTTGGCAATGTACGCATCCGTACGCGCGATGCTTTTATTTAATCTTTCTTCCTTGCTCTCATCACCGCGGACATAGCGCTCTCTGATTGCCTTCCGGTTCTCGGAAATTTTCTCGTCAATCCGGTTTCTTCGCTTCTCCACACGTTCGTCAAAGGCATCGTGTGCCTTCTTAACCATGCGGTCGTTCACTTTCAGCAGTTCCTCGCGGCGCTGCTGTCTTTTGATATTCCTCTGTACAGACTGAACATACCGCTTTCTGGCGCGCGCGACATGTTTGGGCATGTATTCCATTACGGAAATTCCTCCAAACCATACATTTTAACGGTCTCATTTTATCATGTTAAAATATCTGCCGCAAGAATGACAAATCCCCTTATCAAAACAGCCGATTTAGTATATACTGTCCCTTGGACTTTTAATACGGAGGCCACAATGTTTACCGACTTTTTGAAATCGGGGCTCTTATTCTCGGATATTCCGTTCATTTTCCGCATACTGCCCCTGTTTTTATTGATATATTATCTTGTACCCCGCAAAGCCAGGGTCTGGATCAGCATTCCCTTCAGCCTTTTGTTTTACGTCAAAAACGCCGGGGAATACACGCCGGTTCTCCTTCTGGCGCTTCTTGTAAACTTCGGATTATCCTTCCTTACGGCAAGGAAATCCAAGATCGCGCTGGGTTTCACCATCGTTTTAAACGCATGCCTTCTGATGGGCTTTAAAATCCTCTCAGCCCTCGGTTTCACCATCCATCTGCCGCAAGGCAGGGAATTTGTAATCCTGCTGCCGCTCGGCATCAGTTTCTATACCTTTAAACTGATCTCCTACCAGATCGATCTGTACCGGCAGAAATACCCCGTCGCATCGTTCGGCAGTTTCGCCGCCTATATTACGGATTTTACACAGGTCATCTGCGGTCCCATTGCCAGATACAACGAATGGAAAATCGACTATGATTCCATGCCCGCGGTACGTGGATTTAAAAACCGCGTCAAAGAAGCTTTTATCCAGATTTCCGAAGGACTGACCTTCTTTATCACGGGACTTTTCTTCAAAGTCTTTATCGCCGATCACTTAAGCATTCTCTGGAATTCCTTCGGTACCATCGGCTATATGAACCTCTCCGTTCCCATGGCATGGCTCGGTGTATTCGTATACTCCCTGAATTTGTTCTACGATTTCTGGGGTTATTCCTTAATGGCATCCGGTATCGGCGTCATGATGGGACATAAGCATATCCGTAACTTCAAAGACCCGTACGGAGCAACCTCCGTTTCGGACTTTTACAGAAGATGGCATATCACTCTCGGAACATGGTTTCGCGATTATATCTATATTCCGATGGGCGGAAGCCGCAAAGGATCTTTCCGGACAGCGTTTAACTTAATCGTTGTCTGGCTTTTAACCGGAATCTGGCACGGAATCACACCGAATTTCATGATCTGGGCAGGTGTATTGCTGCTTCTTATCCTTTGGGAGAAATTCGTTCTGTCGAAGAACAAAGTCGTCCTGCGCATTTTCGGACAGTTCCACGTACTGGTTTTGATTCCTCTTTCCTGGGTAGTCTTTGCACTTCCGAAATTCACGGATTTATCCCACTACTTTCTGCGGCTCTTCGGGCAGTCCATCGAGGGCTCCGTCATCAATGCAAAGGATTATTTGAATATCCTTCGCGACGGATGGATCTTCTTATTCCTTGCCGTCTTCTGCCTGATTCCCGGCGTTCGCGATTTCCTCGAGCGCGAAAAATACAGAGTTTTTACCACGATCCTTTTGTTTGTCTTATTCTGGATCAGCATTTTCAGCGCCAGCGGCGCATCGCTGAATCCGTTTATGTATATGAACTTCTAGAAAGCGTACCTGTATGAAGCAAAGAAAGAAAACCCCAAAACATGCCGCACTGCTGATTCTGATCATCATCTCCGCGCTGCTTTGCACCGCGTGGAGCCTGATTATGAGAAGCAGTTTGTATGCGGATTATGATATCGACCTAAAGCAGACTCCTTCCCTGGTGCTTATGATGAACGGAATCAGGGAAGGCGTATATCCGTGGGATGCCAAATTTGAAATCCCGGAAGGCTCCTTCCTCGATCAGGCGAAAGACCGCATTCAGGCATTCTTTGATAAAGAGCAAGGAAACACGACCCAAACCGGCGTCGATAAAACCGTTGCAGAGACACCATCGGAGATTCCTTCCGAACCAGACTCCGGGTTGGTACCGGAACCCATGGAGCCGATCAGTATCGAGCCGCTTGAATTTACGACCGTGGACGATACTTACTTTGAGGATGCGCTTTTCATCGGCGATTCCCGTATGGTGGGCTTATCCGAATACTGCGAACCCATCTACAGCAGAGCCGATTTCTATGTAAAGCGCTCCATGACCATTTACCAACTTCTTGACGGCAAGGAAGTCAAGTTCAACAAAGAGAACAAAACCCTTTGGGAAGTGCTTGATGAGAAACAGTACGGCAAGATCTACATTCAGGTCGGAATCAACGAGATTGGAACCGGAACACCGGAATACTTCCAGAACGCATACAGTCAGGTCTTAACCGAGATCAGTGTCCGCCAGCCGAATGCCATCATCTTTGTGAACAGCATCATGCACGTGACCGCCAAGAAGAGCAGGGAGGACAAGTTATATAACAATCCCAATATCAATGCACGCAATGCGGTTCTGGAGCCGTTTGCGGATAATATTCACATCTTCTACATCGACGTAAACGAAAATATCGATGATGCAAACGGCGGCATGAGGCAGGATTACTCTTACGATGACATCCATCTGCTCGGTTCGTGCTACGAGCCCTTCCACCGAACGCTGCTGACACACGGAATTGTGAAAAACGAATAAATTACTGTGCGATCACGATCTCTCTTTCATCCAGAGCCTTCTGAACCATCTCGTTGATCTCCTCGCCCAGTCTTTCCTCATGATGGGCAATGACGCTTACCTTCGGCTTGGTAACCGGGTGCTTTGCAACGAAAATGGTACAGCAGTCTTCAAACGGCAGGATCGATGTTTCGTATGTTTCGATCTTCTCCGCAATATCAATGATTTCCACTTTATCAAAAGCAACAAGCGGTCTGTATACGGGCATATGGCAGACATCGTCCGTGCAGGCCATCGAATACATGGTTTGGCTTGCCACCTGACCGACGCTCTCTCCGGTAACGAGTCCCAGACACTCATCCTCTTCCGCGATCGCCTGTGCGATACGCATCATGTAACGGCGCATAATAACCGTCAGCTCGTCATGCGGGCATTTCTCGTAGATGCTCATCTGAATGTCGGTAAAATTGATAATATGCAGTTTTACGGGCCCGCAGTATTTCGATACGATCTTAGCAAGATCCACGACCTTCTGCTTCGCCCTTTCCGACGTATAAGGCGGTGCATGAAAATAAACCGCTTCCACTTTGACGCCTCGCTTTGCCATCATATATGCGGCAACCGGGGAATCGAGTCCGCCGGAAAGCAATACCATGGCTTTGCCCGCCGTTCCGACCGGCATTCCGCCGGGTCCCGGGATCAGAATCGAATAGATATAGATTCGCTCCCTGATCTCCACGTGCAGTTCCACTTCGGGTTTGTGCACATCCACTTTCAGTTCCGGGTATGCATCAAGAAGCGCCTCTCCGAATGCCATGTTCATCTCCATGGAATTCAAAGGATAGTTCTTTCTTGCCCTCTTGCAGAAAACCTTAAACGTCAGTCCGTCACGGTTCGGATAGGTTTCTCCGAAGTATTTGATCACCTCTTCTTTGAGATAATCAAAATCATCCTTCTCAAGGATCAGAACCGGACAGATTGTGGAAATACCGAAGACATGGCTTAACGCATTCACTACTTCATCGTAGTCAAAGTCCGACTTTGCTTCCACATAGACGCGGCCTAAGTTTTTATGCACATCGAATGTACCGTCCACGGCATTCATGGCAAGACGCACCTGCTCAACAAGTGCGTCCTCAAATAAATAGCGGTTTTTGCCTTTCAGGAAAATCTCGCCGTATTTCAATAAAAAAGCCTGAAACATGAATTAAAACTCCATAAATTTTTTCTTTACATCCACGTACTGTAACTGGCTTACGGGAATCTCCACGCCACGCTTGGTAAGGAAACGGTAGCGGGCTAAGTCTTTTACATAGTGCATGTTGATGATATAAGAACGATGACAGCGGACAAAAGAATCTTCCGGAAGAAGCTGTTCCATATCCGAAAACTTCATGTGTACGCTGATCTGCTCGTTGATCGTGCTGACAATGGTCTCTCTTCCCTGACTTTCGAGATACTCGATCTCACCGAAGGGAATCTTATATAATTTATCGCCGACCTGGAAGGTTAAGGTATCGCCCTTGGTATCCTTCATGCGGTAGGCGCTGATCAATGCCTCTTTGAGTTTCTCGATCTGGATCGGTTTCTGAATGTAACGAAGCGCATCCACCTGATAGCCTTCAAGTGCATACTCCGCGGTGGAAGAGATGAAGATAATGGAAAGGCTCTCTCCCAATCTGCGAAGCTCTTTGGCAGCTTCGATTCCGTTCATTCCGACAGCCAGGATGTCGCAAAGAAGGACATCGTACTGTACTTCTTTCCTGGAAAGCGTATCGATCATGCTCTGCATGTCCGTAAAACATACGGTCTCATACTCGATTCCTGCTTCCGTTAAAACCTGTGCGGTTAAGGCCTCGTTAATTTGCAGTGATGTGGCCTCATCATCACAAATCGCAACCCGATACATAATTACCCCCTAATCAGTATGGTTACCTGTTTCCACTACTGTAAATTATACAAATTTAAGCCAACAAACGCAAGCGTCGCCGAAATTACCGATTTGCTTTCGCCGTATTCTGCGCGATCAGTGCCCTCGTTACGGTCTTAACAACCTTGGAATAGTTATCACAGAAGGTCTTATGATACTTGTTGATGAAATCAACATCCTCATCCTTGCCTGCGCATTCCAGTTCATAAGCCTGATCCGCCACATCGTTTGCACCGATGTTCCGGCAGGCACCCTTCATGGAGTGTGCCATTACGGTGTAATTCTCCATATCGCCCTTTTCAAAATATTCCTGCAGGCTCGCAAGTAAATTGGAAGACGCAAATGTCGTAAGAACCTTGGTGTAAACGCTTCGGTTTCCGCCGCAGTTTCTGAGTCCGTCCTCGACATCGATGCCCTTTAAATTGTTGATCAGATCGTCCGCACCCGTCGGAAGCGGTCCGGTTTCGGTTCCGGGCAGCGGCATCACTTCCTGGCCGTTAACAATCTGTACCTGTTTATCAAACGGAATCCATTTCTGCAAAATAGCACTTAACTGGTTCATATGGATCGGCTTGGCCAGATAATCGTTCATTCCGGCTTCCTTAAACTGCTTCTCCACACCCTTGATGGCGTTTGCGGTTAAGGCCACGATCGGAATATCCTTTGCATATTGCGAATTGAGCGAACGGATCTGTCTCGTCGCTTCCACACCGTCCATAACGGGCATCATGTGATCCATGAAGATCAGATCGTATTCCACTAAATGTTCTTCGATACGGTTGATGGCTTCCAGTCCGGACTCGACCATAACGGCCTCGAAACCGAATCGTTTCATAAGCTCACTTGCAACGGTCAGGTTAACCTTGTTATCATCGACGATCATGACTCTGGCCGTCGGCGCCTTGAAGGTGATGCGGTATCCCGCATTATCCACATTGACGCGGTCGTGGTTGGAATCGTAATTCGAAGGTCTCGGATCATGTACTTTCTGATGCAGCACGAAGGAGAAGGTACTTCCTTCGCCCACCTTGCTTCGTACCGTAATATCACCACCCATTAAATTTAAGAGGCGCTTGGTAATGATCAGGCCCAGACCGGTACCTTCCACGTTACGGTTTTTCTTGGTATCAATCTGTCCGAATGCGGTAAACAGTTTGTTCATATCGCGCTGGGAAATACCGATACCGGTATCTTCAACGGAAACATGCAGATATCCGTTGCTGTCAAGGTCCGGCTCCCAGTAAATCTTTAACTTGATATGTCCCTTATGGGTAAAGTTTACGGCATTGTTTAAAAGGTTGATCAGAATCTGGCGGATACGGACTTCATCACCGACAAGGACTCTCGGGATATCCGGAGAGATATCATAGATTAACTTCACCGAGCGGTTTTTCATTCTGAATTCGATGATACTTAACACGTCGTGGATTAAGGAGTTGAATTGATAATCATCCTCGGTAATCTCCATTTTACCGGAATCGATCTTGGAAAAGTCCAAAATCTCGTTGATGATGGCAAGAAGGTTTTCCGAAGACTTGCGGATGGTGTCTATGTAGCCTTTTTCCTCTTCTTCGAAATCCCTCTCATCCAGAAGTTCCGCCATACCGTAGATTGCGTTCATGGGGGTACGGATTTCGTGGGACATATTGGCCAAGAAGTTTGCCTTCGCTTCCAGAGCGTTTCTGGCTTCTTCGTTTTTCTCTTCCATCTGCGTCTTGTAGTCGTTTACACCGTTGACCAGGAAAAGGAAAGAAACCATGGCAAACAGATAAATCAAAATGTAGATCAGATAGATTTCCTTCGGGCAGGTAATTTCAATCTGGCTGCGAAGGAGCAAAACATTAATGACAAGAGCGGCCGAAGTCAGAATCGCATACTCGAGCATAATCGCACGATCCGCATACAGAGCAAGCATCAAAGCGCCGGCCAGAAATACGATACTTAACGTACCAAGCAGCCCGAGCTGCCAGGAAATAATGTAGCTTGTCGCGATCATGCTGACGTAGAAAATGCGGACGATGATCTTTTCGTTTTTGTGGAACAGACGATAAAACAGAATCGTTAGAAGTGCCGGCAGGAATCCGATGGAAATAAAGGCCGCCTTCTCCGGTCCGTCCTGGGAAAGCGCATACGCTACGTGCAGTAAGACCACGGAAAAGAATTCGATAACGCACAAAATGATGTTTGTTTTAAATGGGAGCATAATCGTCCTTTCGTTTGCTTACGACCCTTCTTAAAGAGTCTATCGTCTGGTGTACTTCCTGAGTGTCTCTATAACCTGTGCGAGGGAAGAAGCCGCGTAACAGATTTCTTCTTCCGTCGTAAATCTGCTGAAGGAGAAACGGATTGTGGAATCCAGAAGTTCTTTCTTTACGCCGATGGCCTTTAAAGTCTCCGAAACCGCCGGTTTGTTGGACGCGCAGGCGCTGCCGGAAGATATATAGATTCCTTTTTCTTCAAGTGCATGCAAAAGGACTTCCGCCCGGACTCCGGATACGGAAACACTTACGATATGCGGTGCGGCAAATGCTTTTGTCTCTTCTTTAGCGGCCGGTCCGTTCACCGTAACGCCTTCGATTGCGGATACTTTGGCAACAAGCAGGTCCCTTAATGCGGACATTTGGGCACATTCTTCCTCCATCGAGCCGCAGATGATTTCGGCAGCCTTTGAAAGTCCTGCAATTCCGGGCACATTGTCGGTGCCGGAGCGCATGCCTTTTTGCTGTCCTCCTCCCAGAATCAGCGGAGTGATCTTTACTTTGTCCGAAATATATAAGAATCCCACACCCTTCGGACCGTGGATCTTATGACCGGAAACCGAGAGCATGTCGATCTTCATGCGCTTCGGATAGATCGGAAGTTTGCCGTACATCTGCACAGCGTCCACATGGAACAGCGTCTTCGGATTGGAAGCCTTGATGCATTCCCCGATTTCGGCAAGCGGTTCCACGGTTCCGATCTCATTATTGACGCCCATAACGGATACCAGAATGGTTTCCGGTTTCAGGGCTTCCTTCAATTCTTCAATGGAGACTCTTCCGTACTCATCCACGGAAAGGTAAGTAACCTCGAAGCCTTCTTTTTCCAGTTGTTTAAAGCAGCTTAAAACCGCCGCGTGTTCGATCTTCGTTGTGATCACATGCATTCCGCTCCGCCTGTTGGCTCTTGCGGACTGCAAAATCGCCCAGTTATCCGACTCCGTACCGCCGGATGTAAAGAAGATTTCCTTCTCTTCGACTTTAAGCGTCCTTGCGATGGTTTCCTTGGCCGAGCGAAGGATATTCTCCGCTTCCACACCTTTTAAGTGCATGCTCGAAGGATTTCCGTATGTATTTCTCATGCAATCCGTAACAACTTCCACGACCTCGTCAAGGCATTTCGTCGTTGCGGAATTATCCAGATAACATTCCATGTTCAGCTCCAAAATTATATATTTCTTAATGGTGCAAAAGTTGCGATGCAACATTTGGGCCCGCGTTAATTTCTGATTATTGTACCTCCAGGCAGAAATCAATCCAGGAAATTACGGCAAGCCCCGCCGTCTCGGTACGCAAAATTCGCTTGCCCAAAGAAACCGGTTCTACGCCGCACTCTTTCGCAAGTTTAATTTCTTCTTCCGTAAAACCGCCTTCCGGTCCGATAAACACGGCAATCTGCGGTCTTCTTTCTGTATTGTTTTCTGACTTATTCTCTGCTTTATTCTCTGTATTATTCTCCACTTTTAACCCGGAAATCTTTCCGAAAACCTCCGCGGTTTTCTCCATTCCCCTTGCAAGTTCGTAGGGAATGATCTTAATATCCATGCCGGATGCTTTCTTTAACGCATCCTTCATGGAAAGCGGCATTGTAATCCCGGGAATCACGGCGCGCTTACTCTGCTTTGCCGCCGCCTCCGCAATGCCCTGCCAGCGCTTGACCTTGGCATCGGCTTTTTTATCATCCAGTTTCACTATGCATCTTTCACAGCTGACCGGTACAATTTCCGCTACGCCAAGCTCCACGCATTTTTGGATGATCATCTCCATCTTGTCCGCTTTGGGAAGGCCCTGGAAGAGAATGATGTCCGCAGGGCTTTCGACGTCGGATGATTTGATGAACCGCAAAATGCAGGTGACTCTGTCTTCTTCGAGGCTTTCGATCTCGCAACGGTATTCGTTGTCGTCTTCGCCGGTTCCCACACTGATTTCCTCACCCGGGCGCATGCGAAGAACGTTGCGGATATGATTGACATCTCCGCCCTCGATGATGACACGATTATTCACTGTGTCGATATTCTGTTTATCAACGAAAAAATGATACATACTTCTCTAACTTGCTCAGGTTTACTCAGGCCTACTCCGGTTTTCTTGCCGTCACGGATACCCACTCTCCGTCGCGGGTGACCTCGATCAGTTCAAGGCCGGCTTTCTTAACAACATCCACAACGAAATCTTCCTTCTCGGCGATGATACCGGAAGTAATATAGATTCCGCCGGGTTTAATCTGATTTACAACTACAGGTGTAAGCGGTTCCAAAACGGTATGCAGGATATTGGCAACTACGATGTCATAGCAGTTGTATCCCGCCCAGTCCTGTACGCTCTTCTCGGTAATGATGTTTCCGATGATCATTTCGAAATCTTCTTCGGAAATACCGTTCTTTGCCATATTCTCTTTGGTTGCATCCAAAGCACAGGGATCCAGATCCGTTCCCTTGGCATGTTTTGCACCGTACATCAAAGCCACAATCGCCAGAATTCCGCTGCCGCAGCCGACATCGAGGATTTCGGTGTCGGGAGTGACGAATTTTCTGATCTGACGGATGCAGAGTCTGGTTGTTTCATGCGCACCGGTTCCGAATGCGGTACCCGGGTCGATATGAAGCACTTTGCCCGTATGTTTTAAATCTTCCGGCTCCTCCCAGGAAGGGATGATCAGAAGGTCGTCGATCGTAAACTGGTGGAAGTATTTTTTCCAGTTATTCACCCAGTCAAGATCCTCGGTTTCGGATGTCGTGATCGTGCCTTCTCCGATATCGCAGTACTGCTTCGTCTCTTCAAGAACCGTCTTCACATCGGCAAGCAGCGCATCAAAATCAAGGTCCTCGTTATCTTCCACAAAGAAATTCAAATATGCCACACCGTCATCCTCCTCGGTCTGCGGAAGAATGTCGACAAACATCTGCTCCTTTTCCAGGGGCGTTAAGGGGATTTTGTCTTCAATCTGCGCGCCTTCCAGACCCACGTCTTCCAAGTTGCAGATCAGAATATCCTCCGCGTCGGTGATGGTCTTAATTGTGATCTTTTTCCACTTCATGATTATTGCTTCCTTTCGTCCGCCTGCGCGGCGAATCGTCTTATGTATGTAGTCTTATTCTCTGTCTTCCAAATCAATTTTCAAAACTTCCAGATAAGGTACCAGCACTCCCTCGACCTTCGGGATCACATAGGCCGGGTTGAGTTCCTCGTGGCGGAAACTTTTGCGCCCGCCGTTTGCGGCCCTGTCCCAGAAAAGTTTCAGATACTCGTACGGAAGATAATACAATTCATCCCTGCTTTTATAGTAGATTAGGAAAAATGCCACGCCTCCCTGCGCCTCGAAATCGCCCATGAATTTTACCTGATGTTCATGGATATTCTGCAAAGAGAAGGTGTCCGTGGCGCTCTCCTTCGCATCAAAACAGACCGGAACACCCTGCACCGCACCGATATAATCGACCGTACTTTTCTGATCAAAATAGGCAAGAGTTATGTGCCTGCTCTTCTGGTCAATCTCGATCGGCGTAATCGGCGTCGGAATTTTCTGGATCAGTGCCAGTCCCGCCTCGCGGTATTTTTCATTTGTTCGGTTAATCATGTCCTCAAGGACGGAGCCTCTCAGACCTCTTGATTTCCACGTCGCCATTGTATCTCCGGTGGATGGTTTTTATCCGACCTGCACCTGAAGCGGTGCTGTTGTCTCATAGAAATCATCCTGATTTGATATAAACAATAAAATGTCAGATGTAGTTGTATGCGGATTCATATCCATAAAGCGGTTTACGTTTTCCAGTCTGGACGCATTATCTTTGACGTATGTTAAAACAGCAACTACAAATCCATAATATGATCCCTTAACTGTATTCAGTTTCGATGTAAATTCTTCAATACCAATCATCTCGATCCTCCTTAATGGTTGTCCCTGACCCGCCAAAAGAAATTGTAGTCATTAAACCCATGATTCTCGAACCAATATACATAAACAAATCCATCCATGCCAAACGAGGCATGGGCACAAATCAGATTGTCCGCATACTGAGCATAATAAATGAGATTGATTTCGCCGACAATTTTGCCGTACTCCTGCTTTCCAAGCCAAAATGTCGGCTTCAGAAAAGGATTTCCCTTTGAGTCCAAAGGAAAAGATGTAATAGACATACTTCACCTCCATTATAGTCTTTGCCACGGGGAAAAACAATGAATAATAAATTGATTAAAAGGATATTCGGAGCGAGTTCCTCCGCTTGTAGAATTCCGTTAAGGAATAATAAAAGAATAAACTAATATTGTTAGAATCTTAACATCATTTAAGTTCATGTTCAATACTCTATAAAAGAAAACGGGCGATAAAAACCGCCCGCAAAGTATTGATTTTACAGTATTCTAGCTTGTCAAAGGATTTAATGTGGACAGTCACCGTAAATTATAAAAACCTCGGTGTAAAACTGTGTACTGTTGGCAAAAAAATCACTTACCCGAGCTTTTTTCTGTATGAGAGCTATGGTAAGAATTATAGTTTCCTCTTACAGTTGTATCAAATTGATAAGTTTTACCATCGCCAAATGTTTTTTCTATGCGATAATTACCTATGTTGTCAATTGCTACCTCTTTATAGCCATAGCAAAGATATATTAGTTCATCAATGTCGTCAAAGCTCTTTTTTAAACTGCGTGATTTGTCTAATGAATTTAAAACTAAATTTATTGGATTATAGCCGCCCTTTTCCTTTGATAACACAACAAAATCTAGAGCATATTCATCGTACTCTTCGCGAGAATAATTATCTGAATTACAATAATTTACAATTTGCAATGCTGCATCGCCTTGTTTTTCATCAAGAAATAAATAGTTAACAGGCACCTTAGATGTACCTTTGCCAATATAATCCCAGCAAAATTGATTAATATCACTTTCATATATATTACCTAAGTAATCATCTTTAACTGCCACGAAAGTATCTTTACTAATGTATGGGCTGTTAATATAAATAATCATAGCAATAGCTTTATCTCTTTCTAGATCATTTTCAAAATCATTTTCAGCAACCATTCTATCAATGGCAGCATATACATCTTCAGTAGAAAACATACCTGGAACATATGCATTACCATTTTCATCTAAAATTGGTAATTCAGGTAGTTCAGCTTCTTCAACTACAGGTTCTTCACTAATTTCTTCACTAATCTCTTCACTTGGTTGTTCAGAAGTTTCAATAATCTCTATTTGAGATGGTGTTTCAGAAGTTTCAACTACTACTTCTGATGCTGGTTCTTTTTCAACAGCACATCCAGAGCATCCAGTCATTAATAATGTTGCACCAAGTCCTGCGCCAGCAAATACTAACCTAGATCCTCCTATTAATTTTTTAAAATTTTCATGCATTTTAACGTTTTTCATAGAATCCTCCATTCCCGTTCTCCATGTCATTTTGTTTGAGTAATAGTATTTTCCGCAAAAAAACCACAGGACAGAATCATCCTGTGGCTTTATCTCTTTTCTTATTATCTTTTACAATACCTCTACTTACCGGATTTGCAGGCTCCGCCCATACATACATACATACATACATACATACATACATACATACATACATACATAAGCATTGTATTCCGGCTTTGCCATCTGTCAATCCTCCGATTTCTTTTCTTTATGGAAGATTAGCACAAAAATGAGAGATTATCAATCCTTCGAAAGTTGTTTCTTTAATTGATCCAGCTCTTTCTGGAGAGCATCCACTCTTGTTTCTGCAGCATTGGCTCTTCTTTCTGCAGTTTCTGCGCGCAATCGTTCTTCGGCTCTTCCTTCTTCTCTTCCTTCGGCTCTTCCATCCTCTAAACCTTCCTCGTAGGAATCGCGCTTTACATATTGCAGTCTGGTTTCAAATGTCATATCAATATCTGTCACTTTGACCACCTCATCTCTGTTATTTAGGAAGAAATCTCTTAATATATCTTCCTCTATGCACTCATCAATTGCCCGGTCGATGGCTGCTCTTAAGGATACTTCCGTTTCTCTGTAGGTTCTGACCTTTTCCACAAAATGCGTATACCCGTATAAAACGCCGGCTTTTTCTTTCAATTCCTCGTTAAAGGAGGGATTGATATTGTATGCCGTGCAGATCACTTCTAATTCCGGCTCTTCCGTTTGATGATAAAAGGCTGCGGACAGTCGCATAACTTCCGTTTCCGGTCTTTTATCCTCTCCGTTATAGAAAATCACAAAATGCGGCGTCGGAATCGGAATCATCCTTCTGCTGTATAAATCTTTCTTATCATATTTTACGAATTCTTTCAAATCGTGAATATAATAAATCAGGCACCGGAGGGGCATATTCGGGCTGTATGTGGACTGGTGCTCATAATAATTCACATGCCTGTCGATCATAAAGGATGCATCGTTCCGGATAGAAAGCGATACCCCATGATTTGTGGTAATGATCTGAATCTCCTCCGGATTTGAATAATCGGAATGATTCAGCGCATTATATACCTGCAATGCATACTTGGGTTCTCTCATCAACATGGAGAAAACATCCCCCTTAAACTCGCGGTTTCCGGAAGACGAACTCTCCGAAGATGAGCCATCATTTCTTGATACAGGCTCGTTTCTTGTTACAGCTTCGCTTTTTGCCATGCACACTCCTTTCTGCAGGAGGTTGGCAATTCTCCTGCTTAAAACAATGATTATAAAGTTGTGTTTAAACAGGAAATTTTGATGCGATTTGCATCTGCCGGGAA